>ENA-OPSJ01000018-OPSJ01000018.1-human-gut-metagenome-genome-assembly--contig:-NODE-18-length-141065-cov-8.641082_pt1 | contig 141065 bp, 109 predicted proteins | sample MGYA00241801_ERZ501893 | MGnify/ENA primary metagenome ERZ501893 (study PRJEB25962, sample SAMEA2042219) | human gut metagenome | biome: human gut; feature: human-associated habitat; material: faeces...
TCCCTTACCCTAGCCCAAAATCAAATATAGATAGTGATGTCTAATAAAAATTATTACAAAGCCCCTTGCTCCACTTTCATCATTATATTGCTTTAAAACTAATGTATAGCTCTAATTAATAATACTGGTTATTTTATTACTTTGTATTTTTATCATTAGGGAAATCAATCATACAAGCTGAAGCAATTCCTGTATCCTTATCAAAGAAAACTTTATTTTTCCCTTTCTTTAGAGTAGAAATAATATTTGCAAACTCAAAATATTTTTTTCCATAGACAATTATGTACTTTCTTTGACTAATTAAACTATCTACCTCCGCATTTTGGTCAAAATATAAAAAAATACTTCTTGCTCCATCTTCAGGCAAATAAATATCTCCATTATACATTGTTGCTGGTAATTTTGTATCAAACTCAGTTCCATTAATATTTAGCTTACTATTTCCTATTTTTGTATCAATAAAATTTTCATAAGGCTTTCTTTCAAACTCTGCACCATAGTAAACCTTCACACTTTCATCTTCTATATTTTTATCTTGTCTGGCTATAACATAATCCTCAAAGGTATTATAAGAATTTTCTGTTCCATTTTTTTTTGAATTACCTTTAAAACTCACCCTATAATAACCTACAGCATTCTCTCCTTTTAAATCAACCCTTTTGAAAAATGTAGAAATTCTTTTTCTATAATTATTATAATTATAATTCTTATTATTCATCGGATTATAACATGACTTATTTAAAATTTCGTTAAACAAACTAAATGTACCATAAGCTGATAATCTAGTTTTCATAATAATATGTCCTGATTGCCAATTTTCGTCTTTTTTAGAATCTTCTTCCGTTTTTTCATACTTAAAAATTTGTACATCAGATTCATCTAAATTAGCTAGTTTTGAAAAATTCATTTCCCTTTCATAAGCTAAATCTTGCCAAATTTCATCATTATAATTATCAGCAAATACTGCTGTATGTAATAAAATAATAAATATAAATAATGAACCAATAAACTTTTTCATTGAACATCCCTCCCATAAAATAATTAATCTCTTGCAGAATAAACTGACCTACTCCTTTTTGTTAAACTTAAATCAGTAACTAATTGTCCTTCACTAACCACTGGAACACGAGCTATCCCATCTTTCTTTTTATAATACTCAATATATCCCTGTGATTGTCTATCCGAAATTACACTATCTTCATTCCTATATTCTAAAAACTTGTCATCTCCCACAACACTCATTTCTTTACTGTAAATCACATCAGATTTTTCAGCACCATCAGCAGTTTTTTCTCCGTTTCTTTTAGTATCACTCTCTCTTTTATTTGTTCCATCTGGTGCAACTACATAATTTACATTATTATTATTTAACATATGAACAGCCAAATTGTTTGAGTAATCCATATGCCCTGAATTACACACAAATAATTGGATTGAATTTGCTGTTATAGAACTAAGTCTACTTAATTCTATAATACCACCATTTTCCATAACAGAAAGTTCATCAGGTGTGCCATGCATATTAATAATTAGATCATCATTGCACGTTATATTTTTACTTATTTCTTCCCATGCATTATAAAGCTCTGTCACATTACTTACTGAATACCTCTGATAATCTACACTACTCAATTCCATATCTTTTGCATTTAATTCTTGAGTTTCACGTTGGTCTGGTCCATTAATAATATAATTTTTTAATCCCAAAGGATCCCAAGCATTAACCGGATTACCCTCACAATATCCATACCAATTATTACCATCTTTTATAGGGTCTTCTGTTATAAATGAGCCTGTACTTGTGTCATAATATCTATTTCTTAGGTATACAAATCCTGATTCACTATCTGTGTATTCTCCACAATAACCAAATGGAGCATCTACTATGCCTATATCTTCTGTTATATTTCCATAGGCATCATAAACTGTTGTAGATGAATTATCTTTTCCATTTACAAGATTACCGTGACCGTCATAGCTATATGAATTCTCGTTACTATCAGATAATACTTGACCATTTGTACCAATTCTATAGTTTATTTTCATATTTAATTCACTATCAAATTCAGATACAACCCTATCATTATCCCACAATTGATATGTTTTTGTGCCGTCTACAGTTTTTGAAATTCTGTAATGGTTCGCCATATACTCATAGGTTGCAGATTCCTCTTTTTTACCTCTATAAGTTTTTAGCTCATTAAGTCCATCATAGGTATATATTTCTTTTCCATAGTCATAATACTTATAAGCACTATCTGTTAAATTAAGTTTAAACTTAGTATTATCAACATTTTGCTTATATTTTATTCTGTTTAATCTGTTACCGTTTTTATCATAGCCATATGTTGTTATATTTTGCCATTTAGTACTTACATCATTTATAACCTGGCTTTCCTTTGTCAAACGGTTATTTTTATCATAACTATATGTTGTTATATATGCTGGACTATCCTCGTCTCCATAATTCTTTTTAGAAAGATTACCAAATTCATCATATATATAGTCTATTGTAAATAGTGTACCAGCATCTTCGCCATAAACCTCCTTAACAACCCTATTTGCACTGTCATATGTATAATCCATTGTTGCATTATAATGATTTACATAGTGAGCTATATTTCCATCTGGATAATATGAATATCTATAGCTTGTTTTAACATTCTTGTTATTGGTGTTTGTTACTCCAGTAATAAGATTAGCTTTGTTATATTCATATTTTCTGGTCATATTGTTATCTTTTATTTCTGTAATATTGCTATATACATTTTATTAATTAGTTTCTATTGCCATATTTACAATAAACACCACTATCTATATCAATTTTGAGTTCCCTTACCCTAGCCCAAAATCAAATATAGATAGTGATGTCTAATAAAAATTATTTTAATGCCTCTTGCTCTGTCTCAAATGATTAGTAGACTACAAATTTCCATGTATCTTATCATATAATCTATGTGACACTGGATAATTCTTTTTATCCCAATTTCTACTACAATAAAAATACCAATTATCGTCACCAATTTTTTTAGTATGTGCAGTTGTCATATATGTCATAGAAGAATTTCTAAACAAAATATCATAAATAGAAAATTTACAGCTCCAACTATCTTCATTTATTCCTGATATATAAGCTAAACCATTAAATGTATCATTTTCAGCACTAGAATTTGCAAAAACAAATCTATATACCCAATTATTCTTTTCATCATTTAAGCATAAAACATATATTTTATTTATACTATAAAGTTTTGAAGCTTCTTTTATGTAATGTTCTGTCTTACTATCAATATTACATTTCTCTTTTTTATTCCAATAAACTTGAATTTCACCATCTTCTGGAATATTTATTAAATTACAATCATGTATAAAACTTTGTTCTTTTAAATTTGTAGCAAACCCATTCCAAAAATCTTTATCACTTAAGTACAAATTTTCTATTTGTTTTTTATTCGAATATAAATATCTATTTTCAATATTATGAATATGTAAAACACTTAAAAGAATAAATATTAAAACACCTATGAACATAATAGTACACATAAATAAATTTTTTATATTTACATATTTATTCATACCTTTCCTCCTTTTTTCTACAAAACTTTTAAATAACTTCTTTAAAATCCATGCACCTAATTAAACTAGCATTTATACAAGTTATTGTTTATGTCACAAAAATTATAAGACGGTAGGTGTGGAATCAATACCAATATTGTATATAGTAATACCATTTATCTCGGATTTTTTCCGTACGGATTCTATGACCTCCATGCCTTTGTTGAACACCATTTTCATCTTGCCCTTCAAACACGCCGGGACTTATTTCGACTAACTTAAGATTGTTAAATTCAAATGCATAAGGCTTATCATCGCGTGAAAAATAAAATCCTGTATAAGTTCCTGTGTCTAAAAAGCCGGAACCTCCGCAATAAAATTGCAAAATGTTTTCATTGTAAGCATAAACGCTTGTAACTATGGTGTTTTCCCCAAGATGTCTTTTAAGGATTTCTTCTTCCTTTTGTTTTCTTATTTCAGGTTTGTCATTTGAAGATTTGATTTTCTCAATTTCACTATATGAGAAGTTTTCGAGCATCTCATAATTGTCGCTTACATATGAAACAATTTTATTGTATGTTATATTATCATTGTTGATACGGTGGCTTACAAAGAAAACGCTTAGGATGATAATAGCAACTACTACAACACCTAAAATTCTGATTAACACTATTTTATCCAACTTCACTTCAAATCCCCCTTACCGATTGTTATACCAATTTATGCCTATTCTTACATTAGCTTTATCATCTGCCGAATCAGCACTACGGAAAACCCCGCCTATTCCATTAAATAAACCTGTAAGTGATAAATTGCCACCAGCCGCCGCAAAATCGCCTCCCTTAAGTAGTATTCCTTCTGAAAAACCTGCTGCCGTTCCCAAATATCCATAAGTTATATTGCCAACTGCTTCAGGAGTAGTAAGAGTTCCAAAAAGCACTATTGAGGCACTTATACTTCCAGGATATGTGCCAGCCCCTATAAGAGCATTCCACTTATCTTTCAATTTAATATCCCATGTAGCACCAGTCTTAACCATATCATAAAACCACATGAAATCCCCAGAATGCGCCTGAAAATCACCAACAGCATTATTTAAGGCATTGTTGATGGGCACACGAAAATCTTTATATTGCTTACGGCCTCCAGCACCGATGTTCTTTACCATAACAATCTCAACGCCAGCCGCAATATCCTCTTTTGTCCTATATATTAGCCCCAAACTTGTCCATGTTTGTAAGCCAACTACTCCGGCATCTTTTCCTGTATTACCAAGCCCCATGTTATTTTTATATCTGTTTACAGCGTCTTGAGTCTTGGAACCAAAATATCCCCAACCACCACCAGACATATCAAGATAACCAAGCCAAGCCAATTCATTCTGTAAAACTTCAACATCTTCATTGTATGTTTGACTATATGAAAGTCTTGTATTATAGTCGAATAACCCAAATGGGTCAATTCGATTGATGGGATTATTGGAGCAATAAATGTACCAATTCAATCCATTTTTTACGGGGTCTTCACTTATAAAGCGACCTATGGACGGGTCATAGTACCGATTTCTTAAATAAATTAAGCCACTGCTCAAATCTGTATACTCTCCACAATAGCCAAAAGGAGCATCTTCTATACCAAAATCTTCTATTCTGTTTCCGTACGCATCATAAACACAAGTTGAATAGCTACTTTTTGCATTTACAAGATTTCCATGTCCGTCATAGCTATATGAATTCTCGTTACTATCTGATAATATTTGACCATTTACACCTATTCTGTAGTTTATTTTCAGATTTAATTCACTATCAAGTTCAGATACAACTCTATCATTATCCCACAACTGATATGTTTTTGTGCCATCTACAGTTTTTGAGATTCTGTAATGGTTTGGCATATATTCATAGGTTGCATTTTGCTCATTTTTACCTCTATAGCTCTTTAGCTCATTAAGACCATCATAAGTATATACCTCTTTTCCATAATCGGAATACTTATACCCTGTCCCTTTGCTATTACTGCCAACATCAATCATACCTAGGTTAAATTTGTTACTGTCTACATTTTTATTTTTATATTCAACTCTATTTAACCTATTACCATTTTTATCATAGCCGTATGATGTTATATTCTGCCACTTAGCATTTCCATTACTTACAACCTGATTTTCCTTTATCAATCGGTTATTCTTATCATAGCTATATGTCGTAATGTATGACGGATTATCTGCATCTCTATAATCCTTTTTAGTAAGATTACCAAATTCATCATATGTGTAACCTATTGTAAATGGCATATTTGCATTTTCGTCATAGACCTCTTTAACAACTCTATTTGCACTATCATATGTATAATCCATTGTTGCATTATAATGATTTACATAATGAGCTATATTTCCGTCTGGATAATATGAATATCTATAGCTTGTTTTAACATTCTTATTATTGATATTTGTTACTCCAGTAATAAGATTAGCTTTGTTATATTCATATTTTCTAGTCATATTGTTATCTTTTATTTCAGTAATATTGCTATTTTTGTCGTATGTATACTCTGCATTTAAGACAACATTAATACCTTCTTCATATTCAGCTGAAATCTGTCTACCATAAATATCCGTAGTATATTCAACTGCTGAATATCTTTTACCATTCTTTTCATAGGTTTCTGCTGAAAGCACACCAAACTCTTTATAGAAATTTTCAGCTAAGAATGTTGTTCCGTCTATAACAGTATTCTCTTTTTTAAGCAAACCCATGTCATTATAAGTAAAGCTCTGCTGAACATTTCCATTTGATGCAGTTTTCACATTTCCTAAAAGGTTATATGTAAAAGTATTATTTACATCTTTACCTTCTTCACTTAAGCAATTACCTAATGCATCGTAGGTATACTTCATTATATCGCCATTTCTATCTGTTTTTGACACCATATTGCCATAGTTATCATAAACATAAGTTTCTGGCTGACCCATTGCATCTGTATACTTTATTAATTGGTTTCTGTTGTCATATTTATAGCTTGTCACCTGTGTATTATTACCTAAACCTCTTGTTACAGAAAGTATATTATCTGCCTTGTCATAAGTATATCTAGTCCTTTCAGCTGAATTATAAACCTGTGAAAGTCTATTTTTATAATCATACTCATAATTAGTAGTTCTATAGGAATTTGTATTGTTTTTTATACTTTCTCCTATCTTATTACCAACCCTATCATATGAATATATAACTTCACCTGTCATATTGTCGTCAATAGGATTTTCAACACTTTTAAGCCAATTTAAGCCTGTATATGTATATGTAGCAGTGTTACCATTACCGTCTGTTTCAGACATCTTATTACCAAGCATATCGTAGGTTGCTGTATTAATTATTGCGTCCTTACTATTAACTTCACCGCTACCCTTCGCCATAGTAGTTTTTAAAACATTTCCATTGGAATCATATTCATATTTCTTATAATATAACCCATATTCTGATATAAGGTTATTAAGCATATCATAACTATAGCTTGTAGTATCTTTATAAGAACCATTATATACTTTTGTATACATTTTTCTTCCTAAAGCATCATATTGTGTACGAGTTCTTGATTCTACAGATCTATCTATGCTAATATTCTTATCTTCTATAGTACCATACCCACCAACTTCATAATATGTATGTTCACTTAAAAGTAATTGCTGACTATCATCTTTATCATACACTACTGTTGAAAGCACTCTATCAAAATTATCATACTTATATACTGTCTTTGCCTTACCAGTTATGGCTACTATAGGTCTTAAACTTGTATCATATGAATATTCTTCTAAAACAATATTATTTTTTGATGTTATTCCATCAGCAAGAGAAACTACAGACTTCTTATTGCCCACAGGGTCAAAATCATAAAATACCTTTTTGCCATTTCCGTCAGTAGCAATTATTTGATTATCTTTATAATTATAACTAATACTTACTGAACTTTGTTCATTCTCACCTCTATTTACTACTCCTACAATATCATATATATCATTATATTGATACTCTGTCAAGTTATTATTAGCATCTTTTACAGAAATTATATTTTCGGCTCCGTCATATGTATATGATGTAGTATATGAACTACTACTTCCTCCTAAAGTGGAAACCATATTTACTTCTGTAGGCTTAGAATAATTTCCACCATATGTATACTGGGCTTGTATATATTCTGAGTTATTAGCCATTCTCTTACTACTAGTGATTCTTCCATCATCTGTATTATACTGATAAGTAATACGACTCTCCTCTTTTTCTCCTCTCCTGACAACTGTTTGCCTTATTGCTCTATCACTTAATCCAAGTAAACTTTCTTGAACTATATCTGTATTTTTATCCATTTTTGTAGTAGTTACCAAAGGAATACCATAGCCAGTATCATTCAAATCATAATCATATTCATAATATACATCAGAAAACTCATCAGACAATCTTCCAATCTTATCTTCTCTTACATCAAAGTTATCCGTATAACTGATTTCTTCTGTATATCTGTCATAACCCTTTGTACCGCTATATTCCCTATATGTTATTTTTGTAGGGAGGTTTGTCGGTGCATTATCATATAAATACTCGATAGTAGTTTCCTTTGATTCACCATCTCCATCATTTATCCATATATTAGTATTTTGTCCAAGCTGATTAAATGTATACCTTTGTATTACACCTTTTTCATCTGTGATTGTTGTTGTATAATTGTAATCTTCTGTAATTAAAGTAATATAAGCGTTTATATCCCAAGAACAAAACCAATTATTCTTGTTATTTGAACTAACAATACTGTTATTATTCTTATCCCTATCGAACAACGGTTCGTAATATAGCTCACAATTATTTGAACCACTCAAACAAAAAGCTCCAAAATATCCCCTTGCTTCCATATAATTTCCATTATACGAATACTGTTTTGATTTACATTTCTCTCCATCATTTTTCATATAGGAATTTCCTATACGTGCAGTCAATACTTCTTTTCCATTTTTTTCAGCACATTTTTGATTTATACGGTCAGTTTCGTAATCATAAAATTCCTCAAGCTCATTTATCCATTGATATTCATAGTAATTTTCAAGTCCGGTAGGAAAAACTATCTTTGTAAGAAGAGCATTCTTACAAAAATCGTTTATGCTTACAGTATAAGTAAAATTGGTACTATTCCCTATAGCATCATTTTTTGATTCAAGCACACGTTTTTTATATGAACCATTTTGTACAATACTATAATTAAGAGTAATTACTTTTCCATCTGGAGTTGTTATAGTTTGCCACTCCCTATAATCCCCAGTACGAATTACAACATTTCTATCTAAAGTATCTGTAATTACAACTTCTGTATTACTATTTCTTGTAACAGTAATAGTATTACCAAATCTATTTTTAGTTTTTATCCATCGACCATTTTCGTCAAAATATTTTGTAGTACCATTATTATATTTTAATAAATATTTTGAATCATGTCCACCGGATTTATTTTCGTCTACCTGCAAAACTTCAAATCCATATCTAAAATTGCTGTCCGTACAATTTTTAAAAATATATCCAAACTTTGTATTTATTACCTCATAAGTAGCACCACTTTCAAGAGTAATATATTTAACTCCGTTACTATTTTTATTATCAAGTCGTCTTCCATACTTATTAGTTAAATACGGCACATTAAATTGCCAATTACTAGCTATATTAAAAGCCTCATCTACATCCTTTGCTGTATTTGGAGAACTTGAAGAATAAGTAAGTGAAAGGTTTAAATCTAATCCATTTTCACCTGGCAAGCTACAAATATTTTCAGAATATGAAAGTACACCTGTGCTAGGGTCTATGCTATCATTTATACCATTTACATAGCCTAAAGGACCTTCTTTAAATGATGCATCATATCCTACATCAAAATTGTAATCATAACTATCTGCCAATGTTACAACAGAATTATCAGCATCTTTAAGCATTTCTGTTATTTCTTCAATTTGGTTTTCTATTTCTTCAATGTTTCCGCCTTTATTTACATATTCAGCTATAACATCAGATTTTACAGAATATTTTTCTGCAATTTCAAAGTAAATAGAATCCTCTTTTGACCTTTTGAACTTAATTTCATTCTTATCATAAATTACTTCACCTAAATCCCTTTCAACAAGAAGTGAAATTCTATAGGCATTGAAAACTTCTTCAGCTGTATATCCAACAAGGGCATATTCTGTGAACATATCCTTTAATGAATTTTCTTTAAAAGCTCCATAACTTGAATATAATTCCGAAAAAGCTAAAGCCTCATTTACTGCCTTTGTTTCGCTTTGATTGAATATAACCATAGACCTTGCTGCGTCAAAGTCTATATTCATTATCTGCATAATAAGAGCAAAAGGAACAGATTTTTCAATATTCAATCCATTATCAGCACACACTGTCATTGTGTCATCTCTTACATACAAATAATCATTTAAAAGGCTTTTTTCTATATTTGATATTTTATTGTATTTTTCACTTAATAAGCCTTTTACTGACTTTGGTAATTCATCTTCTTTTACGTCATAATCAACTGCTGATGCAGACACTACAGCATCTGGTACAGTATCTGCTCTAAAACTCTTTATTAAATCCAATAAATTTACTATTACACTACCTGCTGACACTACTTCGTCCGGTATTTCTATTTCTTCAGAAGTTGACTCTACTTCCTCCTCTGAATGTTCAGCATCTGTTATATTTTCAACAACTGCTTCCTCTACAGATGGACTTTCATCTATAGAAATATCTGCAAAGACATTTTCAAACGACATTATTAATACTAATATAAATGCAATTCTTTTTATAAAGCCTTTCATATAAAATTCACCCCTCATATTTTTAATACCTCTTAAGCCACTTTTTGTGCTGAAAGTTTCACTTTCGAACGACTTACTCCGTCCTTAAACTTAAACTTTATTTCACCAAGTACCCCTGACCAATTGTATTTCTGAACATCTCCATCTACTGTTATCCATAAATAAGCTTCTGATGTATTATTTGAAACACTTAATTTGTCTGCTATATAACCCTCATTATTTAATACATCATCTTTTACGAAAGAATCAAAGGTCAACTGGTCTTTGTCATAATACAGCTTAAATCTGTATACATTTAAATTAGGAACATTTTCTACTGACAAAAGACATCTTCCATAACCATTTGCATCTTTTACAATAGTCAATTCATAATCATCTGTACTATAGTTTATATCTGTTTTCGAAATACTATATACTTCTGTCATTACATCATTTACTGAATATGTAAACAAATCTAAAGTTTCATAATCTCCTGAATAATTAAAAGCATATTCTTTTAATTCTGTTGAAAGAGGCGCTGAACCAAAAATATAACCATATTTATTTCCGAGAATTAACGTAGCACCATCTTTATCAGCTTTAGCTTTAACCCTAATTATTCTATTAGGATTTCTGTCATTTGTTCCTCTACTATCTCCTATTTCAAATGTAATTTTACCTGCATTTTGGTAATATCTTGTTCTAAGCTTGACAGCCTTTGTATAATCACTTGATGTAGATTGTGTAATCCACGCTTGTCCACTAAATGTATAACCATTTATATCTTTAGTAGGTAGTGCCTCTCCAATTTTTAATTCGTCCGTACTATCAACATTAAGAGCATCTTCTTTTGCAGCCCAATCCAGACGTGGCACAACAGCTATTTTCATAATTCTTATACCTTCTGCCTTAGACCTTAAGAATATCTTTCCACCATCACCGTTATATTGAATCTTATAGGTATTTATATCTCCTGTAATTGTTATGCCTTCTCCTTCAATATCTGTATCCAAATCACAACAATATCTATTTGTTAAGTACATAAACCTTGACCCATTACTAGATGACCTAGCTGTAATGTATATATCACTCTGTTTTCGCACATCAAAGGCAATAGTTCCAGCAGTATCTGTACCTGCTCCAGCTAAATTTAAACCATAATATGTTCTATATCCATTATTTGAAGTGCTTTCATTTGCAACAAGAGATATTGGATAATAAGCACTTGCAAACATAGACAATCCTTTATACTGTGTATCAGATTTTAACATTGTATCACTATCTATCCATGAAAAATCATAATATTGGATACTATCGTCATCTTCATCTTCGTATGCTCCATATTTATTCTTATCATAGTCTTCAACAGCAACTCTATATATTCGCACTGAATCATCTATTGTGTACAAAAATAATTTATCAGCACTACCTTCATACTTGTAACAATATCCATTTGCTTTAGATAAAGAAATTTCTCCAATTTTTGTCTTGTTATTTTGAGAATAAACAGCTAATCTTCTTGTTACATCCTCATTATTTGATTTTCCTAAAACATAAATTTTACTAGGCCCGTTTACATTAAATCCTATAGAATTTGATTCAGGGTTTCCTACTCCAGTCATAATTATGTAATTGGTAAGTTTTACCCCTTTAAACAGTTTTATAGAATTAAAAAAGGCTAAATTTTTGTTTAATGTAAGTCCGTTAATCTGTTTTGTTTCTTCTACTTTCTTATTGTGTAAATCACTAAATTCTGTAGCATCAAAAGTCCAAACCCTATTTACACTATCTGTATATACTTTTACAATATTGTTGCTACTTCCACAGTCTTTATATGTCCCTGCTATCATAGATTTGGCACTGTCCGAAATTAAACATCTGCCAGAAATTGCAGCATCACTAACAGAATTCTTTTCCTGTGGGATAGATTTTGAGTTTGTATATGGTGATTTAACCTCTATCGCTACTATAAACTCTCCATTATCCACATTGATGCTATCAGACAAATTAACAGAAAAATAACCCATATTGGCTACACAATATCCATTAGTTGAACTTCCATTTACGTTTACTTTTTTTAGATTTTTAACATTTCCATCTGTACTTACATATACATTGAAATATGAGCCTGGAACTTCACAATAAGATGTAATAGACTTTATTTTCTGTGTTTCTCCAGATATATTGTTATATTTATTAGCATACATATTTGTTGTTCCCGTACCATAGCCTATTCCTTTGTGGTCTTTTTTATCATATTCATAATAAAATCTGGAACGGTCACCTTGTACAACTCTTTTTATAGAAGAACATTCAGTAAAATATTTAACCATATCATAAGATAAATAATATTTTCCCATTCTTACAGTTTTTTCACCATTATACAGTTCAACGTCTCTATTTATAACAACTATAAATGCTCCATTTGAATTTGGTTTACATTCTCCAAAATTACTAGCACCATAATTATCATCCCATCCTACAATAGCAATACCGTTAGTTATTTCAACACTTCCTTGAATTGCGTACTGGTCAGGATTATTGTAAGCTGTTCCATCTGCATTAAAAGCCTTATCAAAGTGAATATATTTAGCAAAAACAGCACCATTATCTCTCACCATTTTCTTTATAGATAATATTCTATCTTGAATATCTTCAGATGTTGCACTAGTATTTAAAGGACTTAATGTAACTGTATCTGTAACATGTATATTATCAGTTTCATCCTTCTGTAATTTTTCTTGACTTGATTCATTAATATTATAACAATCAAACTGAGAACCAAATTGAGGTCCATTTAATTCTCCTCTCATCCAATAAGCAGATGCGATAGAAAAATCACCATCTGAACGCACATTATTACGTATTGCGTATTGTTGTGGTACAGACCCAAAGCTAGTTGACGCTAGCATATCATATTCAGAGTATCTTTCTTTATCTCTTATTTTACTTTTCTTTAAGAATATTTCTAAAACATCATTTGATGCAAAACTCCAACCTATTTCTGCTGTATTAGCTCCTGTCCCCTGATTTTCATATTCCATTTGTATATTATATTCAGTGAGCGTATCAAATTTTTTAGGCAAGTTTAAAGAAGCCCTTGCAACACTATTCTGTGCTGTATTTGAAATATACTTTTCATTATACGAATACTCCATAGGTGCAATTTTTTCATCATATTTTTCATTGTTCTCTATATTTTTTAAATAATCATCGTATTTTTCATTACGATATTTTTCTGCAGAATCTATATTCTCCCCATATGTAAAAAATAACATTGTATTCAAAATAAGTAAAAACCCCAGCGTAAAACTAATAATTCTCCTCATAAAAACCCTCCTCTTTTAGTTGTAATACCCTAAATTTCATCAAATAATATTATAATAAAAGCAAAACCTCCTTCAAAAAAAATATATTTATTATGTTTAAATAATTAATATATTTATATTAAATTGTTATTTTTTTAACAAATAAGTATAAAAAAATTTCTGGAGCTTCAATATGATAGTATATTTTCTAGTAATTCCCCTTTAAATATTATAAAAATTAACAAAATTATAGACCTTTTGCCACATATATGATAATAATTCATATCTTTTATATAACATCTTTTAAACTGTGTGTCAATAATTTTTTACACACTTCATAATATTTTGTTAACATTTGACATATATTTTTAACTAAATTGATAAAACATTCGTTACCTTTTTATAAAAAGAGGTTTACATTTTATTTTTTAATTTTTACTAAGATTACTTTTAATGTATAAAAAACTGTAAATATTGACTAAATTTTAAATTAATTATTTGTTATTTAACTATATTTTTACTACATTTTTTATTGTTGTCAAGACCACCCGCTTAGTGGATGACTTGCTCTACCCCTCTATAAGGAATTATTACCAGTAAACGCTTGTAAGCATTTTGAAAAAAACGACTTACACACCTATTCATCAAACTTCTGCTAAAGCAGTCTTTCTACTTGTTTATATTTTCAAGCTTGCTCGTAAACTGTCTACGATACTTTGGTGCGAACACTATATGGTACTTGCATTCCCACTTTGTATGTGCTAGACTATTATTTAATGATTTATTCATCTATATTCCTCCTATTCTTTTATGGTATGTAAGTCGAATCACTATCATTTTAGCATAGGAGGTTTTTATATACAACTTTGAGCTAAATCTTTTGACTCACACCTGCATAGCAGGTGGATTTTTTTATCGTTATTACAACAAAACCACGCCTAAAAGACGTGGTTTACTCTTAGCCTATAAGGCTATGTTACTTGCATAGCCTCAAGGCTATCTGAATAGTCCACCAACCGCTGAATTATTTCCGGCTGCTACTAAAGCAGCTTTTTATTTTTTGCCTTTATTTGCCTGCTCACCCGTAAACGGGTCTATATATTCTTTTAAACTTATTTGGTGCTTGCTATATCCTCTTGTAATTGATTTCTCACATATTCTCTTATTGCCTTTTCACTATATCCAACTATATCTACGTAATATTCTTTGCATCAGAATTGTCTATTTCCCTATTTATATTTTAAATTTACATGTCTATCAAATATCATTAGTGAAGTTTTTCCCTTTAAATATCCCCTAAACTGCGATACACTTATCTTTGGTGGTATACTCACAACCATATGTATATGGCCAGCACAAGCATTTGCTTCTATTATCTCTACTCCCTTATATCCACACAATTTTCTTAATATCTGACCAATATCTACTTTTATTTTTCCATATATTATTTGTCTACGATATTTTGGTGCAAATACAATATGATATTTGCAATTCCACGTTGTATGTGATAAAGTATTATTATGATTCATTTGAATCTCCTCCTTTGATTAATTAATTGGTTGTCGGACCATCTTAATTATATCATTGGATGTTCTTTTTTGCTCACCGCTATAAGCTTTTTGAACCCCACGAATAGCGCGAGGTTTCCTGTTTACAAAAAATTCTGACCTTGTTACACAACAGGTCGGAATTCATTTAAACTAAATATTTTTGTTTTTTACATTGTCTACTTGACAGAAAGCACTTCACTTTTTTATTATTCAAACATTTTTCTGTCATCTCTGCAACAGCAATTTATCTACATTTTCTTTAATTTCTGGTTTTAAGGCTAAATACTTTTTGTATTTGGCCCGTATTTTATTAATTTCTTTAGTTGTTGCTCCCGCATTCTTTCCTAATGTAATTAGATCTGAACTTGAAAGGTTCTCAAAAACTTTATTTATATCAATATTCGAAAAATATATTTGTGAATAAAAATTATAGTTATAACAACTCTCAAATCTAAATTTAAATACATTAACTTGTTTGTTATAATCCCTATGTTTGTAATCTTGTTTAAGAAATTGTTCTGCCTCAGGATATATCTTCAATAAAGCAATCACACTCTCATATATTGCAATATCTTCATATCTATCAATAACCATATCCTTATAATCACTATTCGAATTTATAACATTAATAATAATTTCTTGGTTATGAATTTTTTGAATATTTTTATTACAGAACTCTATGTTATCAGCAATAAAATTAACAAATTGCTTTTTATATAATTCATCATCTATTACCTGCATACATAAAACCAGCATATTCATTACATTAATTCTCTCAATTTTATCACTAAATGTCTCTTTTAATTTTTTCAAAAGGAACTCAACAATTTCTTGATATTTGCTCTCATTTTTCTGTTTAAACATAGCCAGTGTTAATTCAAAAATTTCCGAATCCACATCAAATGTTCTCCAGGCATCATATATTTCTTCAACACTCGACATCCTTGTAAAAATATATTGTGAATAAAAATATTCAAAAAATGAGCGATGAAAAAATTTAAAGCAATCCTCACCAGATGCTGGGACAAAAAGTTCAGTTCGATCAGAACAAAATAATAAAAACTGATCAATTGCAAACTCCGTTTGATTTTCTGAAACATATTTTGTCTTATAAATTTTAGTTAATCGTTCTTTTATTATATCCTTACTTACATCACTATTATTAGGCAAGCAAAGATTTGCTAATTCCATAAATGTATTATCTTTCATCAATGTTGAAATAAGAGTCCAATCGTATTTTTCTTGTGATTTTTCTTTCTCTCGCTTATTGGAGATATATTCAAAACACTTTTGATATAATTCTAACTTATTTTCTGGTAATTCTCTCTCTGCCTTATATATATTTATCAAAAGAGATAATACTAAAAAGATGTTTAAAAATCCTTTATTAACCAATATCTGTGTTTGCTGTAAAAAAGATTCTCTATCACTTTTATCGAATTTACCTAATTTAATAATATTATCAACATATGTCTGTATTTGACCCCTATCCAATGGTTCTATTTCAAATACTTCAATATTCTTTTCTGGTAAAAAACCTCTTGCTCTCGATGTAATACACACTCTATTATTAGGATTTTGATTTTTAAAGTAATGAATCACATGACTATGCAATTCTTGCCTTTTCTCTTTATCTACTTCATCCAGTGCATCAAGTAATATAATACATCTCCCCCTCTTTAAATAATAATTTATTAATTCTTTAGATATCCTAGAATCTTCAATAAGAGTCTCTCTTTTCATACTATTCTGTAAAAAATCAACAACCGACATGGGATTACTTGTATTATTTATAAAGAAATTTTTCAATTCACCATAAATAACCATATATTCATCAGCATCAACTATATTTAACTTTTCATATTCCCCAATCAATTTCTTCATAAATAAAGATTTTCCATAACCGGCTCCCCCCGTAACATATACTATGTTACTTCTTTCAAAAATATACTTCCAATCATCAAAATCAATTTCATTATATATTTTTTCTTGCATATTGATTTTATATATTTGACTATTTCGTATATATCCAAATTCTAGCCTATGTACCTTTTCTTCCCTCTGTGTAAGAAATGGTGGAACATAGAATTCATTAATATCAAATTTATCCAATAAATATATATGTGCCATTCTATGATTATCTTTCAAAATTTTAATATAATATTCTTTATCATCTAAATACTTATCATCAGTATAAACCACCTCAGATTGAATACTTTGTCTCAAAATAGACTCAATTTCATCTAACTTTGATATAACCCCATTTCCTAATAAATTCATTTTGTTATTAACAAAGTATATCATTGCAACTTCTTCATGACCTAATTGTTCTAAAATATAATTACTGCTTAATGAGAACATTTTCGCAAAAAAAGATTCTATCAACTGTTTTTCAGGTATCGTAAGTACATTTGCGTCTATATATCTTTTCTGGAGATTATCTGACAAAAAATCAATAATTTCTAACTCTCCCAAACATTTATTTTTTCCTTTTTTATTTATGCCGTTATTGGATAATTTTACTTCTAATTTTCCAGTAATAACATAAGTAATATAATTATTTATAGTATCAATAATCAACGGACTTTTTAAAAAATCTGAAAGTATACCTGAACTGCACAATACTTCATACTTTTTATCTATTTTTTCAAAAATAATTTTTTCTACATGTTCTTTTTCAAAATTTACTTTCTTATATTTCAATTGGCCTAATCCATACTTTCCAATATCACAAATAATCGATGCTACTATACTACACAATACACCTTCAACAGTTGAATTCATTTGAATATCCCTCTCTTTCTCTGATGTTTATTACATTCTATAATAAATAAAAATTAGTCCTTGTATTTCCATATCAAAAAATCCACACAAATATCCTCGTAATATCTTGATACCTCTTTTTCCTTCCCAATAAATCTCTACTGCTTACTTACCAACCTTATATAGCATACATAAATATTGCCACATCGTATATTTATAGGCCGTATAAAACTCACACGCTTAGACAAAGTCCTCACAAATGTATAATCTTCAATTTTTCCAATAACAACTAGCCTTTTACATTTTTCACATTCGCTTCTGCTTCTTGCAAAATCTCTAAAAGCCTCTTTTCTGCTTTATCGAACTCGTAATCTTCTATATCAATCACCACAAATCTGTACATACCATTTTCAGTGAGGAATACAGGCTCTCCCACCTGATAATTCTTTAAATACTTCATTGTAATTTTTTAAATCAGATACTGGTAATATATTTAACATAACGATCACCATTTTAAAAGTAATTACACCTCTAATTTTATTATACTCAAAAATGCGGTAAAAATCAACAAAGTTTTTTACCGCGTTTTACTCATTTTCAATGCTTGATTAAAACGAAAGCCAACTTTCCAAACCGTTTGTATGTAGATCGGCTTACTTGGATTATCCTCTAGCTTCTCCCTTTTGTTGCAAATATGGTTTATGACAATGTTATAATTTTCAAAATATGTTTTTTCCAGACATTATCATATAATTTTTTTGTTGAATACTATTCCAGCATTTTGAGCCAACAACAATAAAATCTCAGATTCTATAAATATTAAAATAATTTCTTTCAGTTGCTTTTTTAACAATCAATTTGTTAAATATATTTTCACCCCCAAAAATCAAATTTTTCTTCGCACTTACGAACGATTGAAATTTCTTTTTCTCCATGCTGACATAAGATATTATATGATTCAGTATTTCATCACCAGATTCAAATGTCAGTATCATCATTTTTCCAAATCTATCACCTCTATTTGCTTTTCATTTAAAGAGTTAAATTTCTAAACTTAACTTTTCAATTAAAAGTTTTATTTCTTCATTTTCACATCTTTTTGAAAATGTCTTATATTCCGAAAGACCTCTTAATATAATTTCTTTTCTCATTTTTTCAATGAATTGTCCTATTTGAATTTTATAGTTGACAAAAATAACATCGAATAAAAATCACCATTTCATATGTTACATAGCTTTCTAAATAACAAATAATGTTATATTTGCTACCTTATATTCATATCCTGCCCTATTGTATACTAAAGCATATACTAACTCACTTGTTTTTCCTTAAATTCGAATGTTTCCTCTGTTTTTTTACAAATTCTACACAATTCCAACGCTTTATTATCATTTATTTATATTTTTTATCATCAATATTAAATTCACATTATAAGATAAGATAGATTTAAAATTAACTTAATTTAAATCTATCTTTCCATATCAAATTTATCGTGTGTCTTTTCCTTTTTACTATTACCTAAATATGTATCCAGTTGGTTTAACAAGTCTTTTAAATTTGTAAAATTTTTACCTGTATTTTTTCTTATCTCTTTTTCTATTTCTGATAATGATATGGCATTTGCTCCCATTTCTTGATTTAATTCAATAATTTTAGTGTCATCAAATTCTTCAATGTCATTTTTAGCTAAAAATTTTTCAGCTGTAAAAAATTTATTTAACTGATTTTCATATTTACTTCTAAATGCTTCTTTATCTTTGGCTTGTGCTAATCCATAAGTATATTTTTTAAAATCTTGATAATCTTTTATATATCTAATCGTTTCCTGACATCTTTTAATTTCTAATTTATGAAATTCCACAATTTCTTTTAAATCATCTGTTTGCATTTCCTGACTAATTATATAATTTCTTAAATTTTCAACAGAAGTAAAGCCTTCACTTCTTAGAAGATTAAATAATTGGTCAGCTGTTTCCATATTCTTTTTGTTTGCCCATCTATTAAGTCCTATACTCTCTTGAAACTTATTTTCATTGGTATCAATAATTTTATCAATAGGTTTACTTTCAACATTTTCCTTAATGGACTTAATTTTATTTTCGCTCCCTATTCTTTCTATAATCTTATTTTCTGAATAGTTATCTCCTAAAGTTTTTCCTCGAACAGCTCTTTTCCCTTCCTTTTGGAATGTTATATATTTTTTACTATCATTCACAAAAATATTTTCTTGCCTCATTTTCAAAACAAACTCATCATAAGATTTTGCAATGGCAATATTTTTATCAATAATATCTTTTAATTCCTGTTTCCAACTTGTACCGTTTCTATTGGTTTGCCATTCTTTATAAGTCTGCCAATTTTTACGATTATATTCTATAACCGACAAACCATTCTCTTTACAAATTTCATCACTTAAATTTCTTCTACGATAAATATCTTTTAACCCTCCGTCGTGATATTTATTACTTCCGTCTGTAGAATAGGCACAACTTATAATGTGATTGTGAATGTGTTCTTTATCAATATGCGTTGTTACTATGTATGCAAACTTTTCACCAAATTCTCTTTTTGCAAACTCTTTACCAATTTTATGTGCAAGCTCTGGAGTAACTTCACCGGGCTTAAATGATTGTACTTGATGATATGCCTTAACTCCTTGATTGTATTCTTTCACACTGTTATTATATCTATAACGATAGAAGTCAAATTCTAACTTTGCACAAAATGGTGAACAGTTTGAACAATCTATATATAATTCATCGTCTGTCTTATCAGGATTGCAAATATAATCAACTGCTTTTTGAACAGTTGCTTTTATCGGTATGATTTTAGTTACAGCCATAACTACCCCTCCTATTTTATTTTAAAACTTTTAAAAACTTTATTTATCAATTCTTCGTTATCCATTTTTATTTTCTGAATTTGGCTCTTTATAAAAATTAAATCATCAGAATAAAGTTCTAATTTCTCAGGATTGGAATTTACTCTGTGAGCAATCTGATTTATCCATTCCCGACAAAAAATATTAAAACTGAATAACTTAATACACCTATAATTATTAACTTAAAAATATGTACTCTTAACTATTTATTGTATTAGTAAACGATGTTATTTAAATATCCGTCTATAAGAAAAAAGTTCTTTTTATTTATAATGTGATTCATCCTTTGGATAATTTTTAGACGCTCTAATTCCAGATTTCCAAACATTTATAATTATAAAATATTATGATTTTATAACAACACAACCTATTTTGCTTATTGTGTATTGCCGTTACTGTAAAATATATTACAATTAAGTTTTTACGGATTATTTTTAGCAATTTCCTTTTTTACTATATTCGTATTTCTTTTAATACTTATTGTATGTAGACTTTTTGTATTCAACAATATTATAATACATATTGATGGAGGATTTTAATTATGGACATTATTAAAGTATTTGGTGATAATCTAAAAAAATATCGTACAGCTATGGGAATATCTCAAGAAGCATTTGCTGAAAAATGTGGTATGCACCGTACTTATATAAGTGCAATAGAATGTTACCGTCGCAGCATATCACTTGAAAATATTCAGCGCATTGCAGATGCACTTGAGATAGAAACTTATAAATTATTCATGGAGGAATAATTATGGAACACAGAGATAGAGCCACAGGATGGAAACATGCAAAGTTATCAGGACATAAGAATGAAGACTTAGTAAAGATACGCTTAGATACTGATGAGGAATTCGCAACTTCTTTATTAAAAAGAATAGATAAACCTTATGCACATATTTTACACACAACAATTGGTGGATTGCACGAAACAAATGTGCCAAGCGTCAACGGACGAAAAACAAAATCTAAAACTGACTTAAAAATCTATCTTGACACAAATGAGGTAATAAATATTTCCATTAAAAAAAGTCTTGGTGGACAAGTGTATTTTGTAAAGGCAGGACTATTTATTGATACTTTTGAAAAACAATTCAACACTCAAATTCCTGATGATGTGCGTAGAGCAATTAACCTATTTTGGGCAGCTGCTGATGATGCCATTGACATAATTAAGAAATATGGCGATCAAACTATTACTAAAAATTATAACTTGCAATTGCGACATAAGAGCTTAAATGCCACTACATTAAAGGCATATAATAGGCATCTCTATAATGTATTATTACAATGGTTTACTGATAATGCTTATGAACTCACTAAACTTTCATTTTCCATGGGTGCTGTGTGTGATAGAAAAGAGTGGTCAGACTTTGTATGGTATATAAATCTTCTTGGTGAAAATATTACAGATGATATATTCTTTATAGAAGACATCTGTTGTGCCGTTCAAAAAGTCTCACAAAATGAAACTTATTATGGTTCTTCATTTGGTGGCACAACAATCCAGTTACCATTCGGATTCGTTCAATGGCATCAAGGGCAATTACAATTTCATCATAACTATAATAAAATATATGACATACTTAACAGGAGGTTAGATAATGCCTATTAATAGAGAATTTAGAGTTAAACTTGGTTATAAAAATGCAGAAAAATTAAAAGACCATTTTAAAGGAAAGGATATCATAGATGTCAATTGGAATAAAATTGAATTGTATAATTCTCGAATTAAGGATATTTTTCAAGAATTAAATACTGTTGTTCATGAAAGCATAAGATATGCAAATCTCACAGCGTTCAATTTAAAAATTGATAATGCCTATAAAATTCTTAGAGAGAACAACATAATACCACGATTAAATAATAATGGAAGACCTCCTGAAAATGTATATTATAACTGGATAAGGGGATACGCTGTATGTGAATTCTTTTCAAAAGCCTTGTCCATTATGTTTGATATTCCAGAAGGTTCAATAAAAACCATAGGCAATGATAAATTAACCGATATAAAAACTTTCTCTAAATCAGCCACTGCTGATTTAGAAATTAAATTAGAAAATAAAACCATTAGACTTGAAATTCAATCGGGATTTGCAGGAAAAAACGATATAAAACGCCATAAAGTCGAGGAAGCAAAAAGAGTTCTTTTATCCGATGGTATATATTCATATATTGTTCACTTCGATTTATACAATGGAACTGCTGCTATTATTGATATTTCATTTCTATCAGATGATAATATCAATTGGGTACATCGAAAGGAATTCGAAAGTAAAGTTGTTTTTTCTATACCACCTGAATCTTTCAAATGGGCTATTACAGATGAACCCACAAATTATAAAAATATAATTTGCTAATTTTGAGGCTACAGTGCTATTCTGTAGCCTCATTCTTTTGTAATGCTTCTAACATTTGTTTAGCTATTGCTATTGAAAGCAATGGTGGAACAGCATTTCCTATTTCTAACCTTTTCATACCATCAGAGCCATAAAATTTATAATCATCAGGAAAACTCTGCAATCTTGCTCCTTCACGAATAGACATTGCTCTCGAATCTCTTGGATGAATACATCTTGAAGACGATGGGCATGCAAAATTTCTTGTTATTGTTGTGGACGGCTTATCCCACCATAGCTTGGCATAGGTATTACCATATCCACTTTTTGGACGAATATCCTCAGGTAAATCATTCTTAGATTGACCGTCCTTTAATGTTTGCATTATTTTGATAAGGTTCTCACCATTCTTAGGTGCTTTGTGTCCTTCAACACAGACACTTGAATTTTTTCTGACAAATTTCAAAAATTCATTCGTAGCGTCCGTAGCATAAATGTTGCTTTCTTCGCCACTTCTTAGCACAGGCAAATCCCCAATAGCATCTTTTAATGTTACATACGGCTTCAGCCCAATACCATGAGTTTCAGATGGATAAACAAAATTGTTATTGCCTTTAAAACCTACTAGAATTACTCGTTCTCTATGTTGTGGTACACCAAAATCAGCTGCATCTAATACTTTACATTGTAATATATAACCAATCTCTTTAAACTCAGTTTTTATTTGCTCAAAAAGTTTCCCTTTATTCATACTAAGCATACCAACAACATTTTCAAAAACAAAGGCTTTAGGTTGTAAAATGTTGAGAATTCTTTTATATTGTATAAACAAATTAGCTCTTTCATCCATTTGTCTTTTGCCAAGAGTTGAATATGACTGACATGGAGGTCCTCCAACGACAATATCAACCCTTTGTCCATTTAGCGTTTTTTCTAATATTTCTTCAGTTAAATCACTTATATCACAATTTAACATTTCTACATTTGGATGATTTAATTTATATGCAATCGAAATATCTTTTTCAATTTCATTTGCTGCCAAAATGTTGAATTGACATAGAGATGAAAAGCCATAACTTAGCCCCCCTGCACCTGAAAATAAATCCATAATATTATATTTTTTCATACTAGCTCTCCTTAACTTAAAGCCTTAATAATAACACTTCTGTTAACCATAAGAAATAAATAGACAATTTCTAATTGTTTGTACATTTTCCATTTTTTATATTAAGAAATAGGAATATTATTAACTATATATTATCCATTATAAAATAATCAAGACCACCTGCTTAGCGGGTGGTCCTGATTGTTTACTAAATTTTTATATGAAATCGTATCAAATTCGTATCACTAAAAAGTGAAACCCCAGTATTTATGCTGTATACAAGGCTCTTTTTTCTTATTCCCACTCGATAGTGCTTGGTGGCTTAGTAGTAATATCATACACTATTCTATTGATAGATGCCACTTCGTTTACGATTCTGCTACTAATCTTTTCAAGAACTTCATAAGGAATTCTTGCAAAGTCTGCTGTCATAAAGTCAGTAGTTGTTACACCTCTTAAAGCAAGTGTATAATCATATGTTCTGCCGTCGCCCATAACACCTACACTACGCATAGAAGTTAATACTGCGAAGTACTGGTTAATCTGTCTATCCATACCAGCTAATGCAATTTCTTCTCTAAAGATTGCATCTGCATCCTGTAAAATAGCAATCTTTTCTGGAGTAATATCTCCAATAATTCTGATTGCAAGACCAGGACCTGGGAATGGCTGACGCCATACAAGGTAATCTGCAAGACCAAGTTCAACACCTAACTGTCTTACTTCGTCCTTAAATAAAAGTCTTAAAGGTTCAATAATATCCTTAAAGTCAACATAGTCAGGAAGACCACCTACATTATGATGACTCTTGATAACTGCTGCATCACCTGTACCAGATTCAATTACATCTGGGTAAATTGTACCCTGAGCAAGGAAGTCTACCTTACCAATCTTCTTAGCTTCGTCTTCGAATACTCTAATAAACTCTTCGCCAATAATCTTTCTCTTTGTTTCTGGGTCAGAAACACCAGCAAGCTTATTTAAAAATCTTTCGCCCGCATTTACTCTTACAAAGTTTACATCCCAATCAGCAAAAGCCTGCTCTACTTCATCGCCTTCGTTCTTTCTCATAAGACCATGGTCAACGAAAATACAAGTAAGCTGATTACCAACAGCCTTTGATAAAAGTGCTGCAAGTACAGAACTATCAACACCACCACTTAATGCAAGAAGAACTTTGCCATCGCCAACTTTTTCTCTTACACTCTGAATAGCAGTCTGTGCGTAGTTACTCATACTCCAATCGCCTCTACACTCACAAACTTCATAAAGGAAATTTCTAAGCATAGCTGTACCATTTTCTGTATGCATAACTTCTGGATGATACTGCATACCATAGAGTTTAGCATCCTTATTTTCCATTGCTGCAACTGGACATTCACTTGTATGTGCAATAGATGTAAAGCCTTCTGGCATACCTGTAATAAGGTCAGTATGGCTCATCCATGTAATACTTTCTTCCTTTAAGCCCTTGAATAAAAGACTATCTGTATTGAAGAAAGTTTCTGTCTTACCATATTCACTTGTAGTAGCTGATTCAACTTTACCACCTAAAACATGTGACATAAGCTGGCAACCATAACAGATACCGAGAACAGGAATACCTAATTCAAAAATTTCCTTACCAATACTTGGAGAGTCTTCAAGATAAACGCTATTTGGTCCGCCAGTAAAGATAATACCCTTTGGATTCATAGCCTTGATTTCCTCAAGTGGTGTCTTGTAAGATTTAACTTCACAATACACATTACATTCACGAACTCTACGAGCAATCAGCTGATTATACTGACCACCGAAGTCCAAAATCACAATCATTTCGTGCATTAAATTGTCCTCCATTAAAAATTTTACTTCTTTATATAAGCTCTTCTTGGGGATAAATCCACATATACAGCCTTTAAGATTTCTTCACAAGGTTCTATAACAAACCTTTTCTTTTTGTTCTTGTAATTTGCTACAAAAACATAAGTATTTTCTTTCTTCTTGCCACTTGAAAAATCAACTATAGGCAAGTTTTCATACATAGCCAAATGTTCCTTATCATCAATATGAGCAAACACTTCAAACTCTGTTGCATTACCCTGAAACACAGTTTTTCTCTTGCTCTTATTCATAATAACATCTATGTCAAGACTACCATTTGTATAAGCATACTCAAACTCTTGATTTAAGTACCTTATTTTAACAAATGCTACATAGGCTATAATTCCAATAAGTATAATGCCAAGCATCATAAACGCTACAAACATTGTATCCGTTTTTGCTGCCGTTGCACTATCGCTACAAATCTGCCAAACGAAAACTGCAACTGCTATGGCAATACCTATAATATAAATTCTTTTGGTTCTGTCCTTTTGTGAAAATTCTTTCTTCACAAGTTGTTCCTTAAAAAAGTCAGACAACAAACCACCTCTATTCGATAATTTCTACAGAATCTTCTGTTTCTTCTGTTTCTTCATCGTCAGAGCCACCAAAAGATTTTATTTTACTAGCAATGCTAGGAATCATATCAATAAGTTTATTGACACTATTCTGGTCATTGACATTTACCATCTGTACTGTTCCATCATTTATCACTAAAATAGCAGATGGCGACATTTTTGCACCTAAACCTGCTGCTGAACCATTTTTTGTATCAGAACCAACTTTGTTAGCTTTATTCTGCTTTGCACCAGCTCCAACACCAAATGATACATCTATCAGAGGTACTAAAATGACTTTACCTATGGTAATGGGGTCTCCTATTACAGTTTTGGTTGACACAAAATTCTCCATTTTGTTAAACAAAACTTCAAGATTACTGCTTACCTCACTCATTTTCTATCCCCTTTCACATAATCAATAACAACAGTTCTGACTGGTTTTTTAAGAAGATACCATATTACCGGAAAAACTATACTACTAATTCTAACTTTTCCCTTAATATAAAAGCTTCCCTCCAAGACATTATTTTCAAAATCGCCTTGAATATCAATATCAAATGGCACAAAAGTTTGTACCACAGAAATCAAACCAATAGCTTGTCCTGTTGAACAAGGATTATCTAATCCAATTATTCCACAGATTTGGAATAATTTCAACCCCAAACCTTTAAAAATTTTCTTAAATAGCAAAATTGTTACATCAAAAATACCTTTTAAGTCATATTTAGCCTTTAAATCTTCAAAAAATTCAATTTTTTCTTTTATAAAAGCCTTTTTATCTTTTGTAAAATTTAAAATTCCTTTTAACTTACAAATAAGATTTACAACTTTTTTTCTAATAACCCTTATAATATTTTCGCATAAAACACTTTTTTCAGAATTTTCCTCGGTATCTTCTAAATTTTCAGCTATTTCTTTTTCTGTATCTTCCTTAATTTCTTCCTTAACTTCAGAAATCACATTGTCCACAGTTTTTTCTATTTTTTCTTCTGCTTCATCTCTTAACTTTTCTACTGTAATATCATCATCAAAATATTCATCCTGATTATTTTCAATTTTGTAAACAACCTCATTGTCTGATTTTTCTTCTTCATTATCATCAGACAATAATTTGTCAATCCAAGACGGAATTTTTATATCATAATCAGTTTCGCCATCTACAGTTTTTAAGTTAAAAGAAAAAGTTTTAAAAAGCCAATTCACAGTACAAAAACCATTTAATTTTTCGTAATATTCATATTGACTCTCATAATGTATAGGCACAAAAAACACAATAGACAACAATCCAATAATAAGTAATAAAACAGCTAATATAATTATTCCTATTATCTTCAATATGAGAAGAAGTATATTTAAAAATAGCAATTTTATCACCTACTTTAAAAGCTATTCTGATTGTAATGGCTTTTAAATCCAGTTAAATCCGAATGTGTAACAAGCCAATTTTCAATAAGCCTTACAGATTTTTTTCTAGCTTTATTTCTACCTTTCACTAATGCAATTATACCATAATTCCCATAAGAATTCACTTCTTTAAGTAAATTTTCTATAGACATTATTTCCATTAAACCATTTGTTTTTGGACTAACACATATGGCATACACATTAAACAAAGATATACCCTTGCTAAACAACTTCTTAGCTTTGATAATATCAATGTTATCTTCAACAATTAAGTCTTTATAGTATCTTATAAAAATCACTCCACATTTATATAATCATATTTTGCATACGATTTATGTGTTTCACTATTTCCTGATGTGCAATAAATTCCTATTTTGCCACCAACCCAACTTTTTCTTGAAACTTCATACTCAACAGTATTCCCAATTTTTACATAATTCTTATTATCAGTACTGATGTAGCTTTCAATACAATTAGGATAACTAACTTTAAGTCGTAAATACAATTGGTCAGTTTCTAGTGGCATAGAGCCTCCAACAATTTCCTCTTTATCTTCAGAACGGGTAAGCTCATAACTAACTTGTTGAGCAATTAGTTTACCATTTATTTTTGTAATTTTCAAGCCATAGTAACTACCACCTGTAACTATAAGTCCACAGCTATCGCCATTTTCAAGAACGGCTTTTACATTCGTAGTTACAGTAAAATTAGGTCTATTTATAAGCTGACACATTACATTAGGAGCTGATGAAATATTCTTTCCCTTATTTCCTATTGCAAACAACTTAATACTATTGCCTGTCAAATCATAAAATTCTTTTGTAAAATGGGCTTGAAACTGCCATTGTAAACCTAATTTATTGCCTGTAAAATTATCAGAGTCTAATGGATATAGTTTTTCGCTTTTGTCTAATTCAGGCTTTTTGTATTCCAAAACTGGCTCGCCAATATTGTCTTTATTGTTATCAACACCTATTTCAAGCCAATCATTAACCCATTTTGCTGGTTGCAAATGTGTAACTCGACCATACATATTTAAGTCTTGAAAATGTATAAACCAATCTTCTCCACTTTCAGTATCAACCCAACCACCTTGATGAGGTCCATTTATAACTGAATTTCCTTGATGAAGTACAACCTTATGCTCATAAGGTCCATAAATATTCTTACTTCTTGCTTCCATTTGCCAGCCAGTCTGAACACCCCCAGCAGGAGCAAAAATATAATAATATCCATTTCTTTTATACATTTTAGGACCTTCTATGGTTGGATTATTTATTCTACCGTCAAATACTAAAACTCCATCGTCTAAAAGCCCCATACCGTCAGCAGACATTTTATGGAGAAAGAGCTTACTTTTATAGCCTATGCGACTTTTTGCCACACCTCTTATTAAATAAGCCTGCCCATCATCATCCCAAAACGGACAAGTATCAATCCAACCACAAGATTTTTTCACAAGTTTTAAATTCCATTTACCATAAGGGTCATCTGTTGTACTAACAAATATACCCTCATCAGGTGTTGCAAAATAGACATAAAACATACCATTGTGGTATCTAATACTAGGTGCCCAAACGCCTTTACCATGTTGTGGAACATCATAGTCATCAAAAGGCAATTTATCTACTGCATAACTAATTATTTTCCAATTTATTAAATCCTTTGAATGTAAAACCGGAAGTCCTGGAAAATAAGTAAATGAACTGGCAACCATATAAAAATCCTTGCCAACTCGGATTACATCAGGGTCTGAATAATCTGAAAGCAAAATAGGATTTTTATAAGTTCCATTTTCATTATCCCCTATCCAAGGTCCATTAAACTCTTGATACATAAATGCCTCCTAAAGCTTATACATATCCTTTTCAGTTTCTTTTGTCTTACCTCTAGTCATAAGGTCGTATACAGCCTGTTTAACATCTTTTTTATTATAAAGGACTTCGTTTATCTGCTTAGTAATAGGCATACTTACATTATATTTTTCTGATAATTCATAAGCAGCCTTAGCATTTACAACACCCTCAACTACCATATGAATTTCTTCTAATGTTTCTTCTAAAGACTTACCCTGTCCCAAAAGAATACCGGCACGCCTATTACGGCTGTGCATACTTGTACAAGTAACAATTAAGTCGCCTATACCTGAAAGTCCACCAAAAGTTTCCTTTTTAGCACCCATAGCAACACCAAGACGAGCTATTTCAACAATACCTCTTGTAATAAGTGCAGCCTTTGTGTTATCGCCATAGCCTACACCGTCAGAAATACCAGCTGCTAAAGCAACAAGGTTTTTAAGTGCACCACCAAGTTCAACACCAATTAAATCATCATTAGTGTAAACTCTGAACATAGGTGTAATAAAAGTATCCTGAATTTCTTCAGCAACAGCCATATCTTCGCCAGCAGCAACAAGAGTTGTTGCCATACCAAGGCCAACTTCTTCAGCGTGACTTGGACCAGATAAACAGCCTATTTTACATTGTGGAATTTCTTCCTTTATTACTTCTGAAAGACGCATAAGAGTGCTTTCTTCAAGACCCTTAGCAACATTAACAATTATTTCATCTTTTCTTACATAAGGAGCAAATCTCTTTGCCATATTTCTTACAAATTTAGATGGTGTAGCAAATACAAGCATATCTGCCCACGCAACATCTTCGTCTTTATAAGTTACATTTATTTCCTTATCAATTTTTACACCTGGGAGAAATTCTTTGTTTTCTCCATTTAAAAGAATAGCCTGTGCTTCTTCTTCTTTGAAAGACCATAAAATAACATTATTTCCTGCTCTTTTAAGCTGAACTGCAAGAGCTGTACCCCAACTACCAGAGCCGATAACTGCAACAGTTTTCATTTATTTAACCGCCCTTTCTTTGCTTCTTGTACCTACTTTACTTTCAGTACCATTCATTAATCTCTGTATATTAGCTTTATGCTTGTAGTAAGCTAATACGCAAAGAACAAACATTAATATAATTTCTTCTGGCTTAATACTCTCAATATTACGCATTATAACCATAACAATAGGATATACCAAAGCCATAGAAAGTGATGAAGCTGAGATATACTTTGTTGCTAAAACAACAACAATACCTACTGCATATGTAATAAGAGCAATTTTCCAATCTATGCAAAGCATAAGACCAAGTGTACAGGCAATACCCTTACCACCTTTAAAATTAAGGTAGAAAGGGAAATTGTGACCAAGTACAGCACCTACGCCAGCATAAATTCCTGGCAAATGGCTTGAGCCATCAACAAATGTACCACTACCTTTAAAAAGCATTGTACAAATGTAATAAGCTAAAATAACCTTAAATAAATCAAAAATAAAAACAATAGCACCGAGTTTTCTGCCTAATACTCTGGAAGTATTTGTAAAGCCAGCATTTCCACTACCATATTCTCTAATATCAATATGTCCGAAGAACTTGCCGACAAAATACGCTGACTGCAAACAACCCAGTCCATAGCCTATAATGAGGCAAAATAATCTAAACATAACTTATTCCTTTCTGTTTCTGGCAATAAAGTGTATTGGAGTACCTACAAAGCCAAAAGCATCTCTAAGCTGATTTTCTAAATATCTCTTATAAGAGAAGTGTAAAAGCTCTGTATCGTTTACAAATAAAACGAATGTAGGTGGCTTTACAGAAACCTGCGTCATATAGTAAATTCTAAGCTGTTTACCCTTTTCAGCTGGTGGCTGATTCATAGCCATAGCCTCAATAAGAACATCATTAAGCATACCTGTCGCAATTCTTCTTGAATTGTTTTCGCTTACCATTGTAATTAATTCAAAAAGTTTTGTTACTCTCTGACCAGTTGCTGCTGAAATGAAAATTCTTGGAGCATATGAAAGATACTTAAATTCTGTATCAATATCCTTTAAGAACTTATTCATTGTGTGGTTATCTTTTTCAATTAAATCCCACTTATTTACTGCAATAATAACAGCCTTACCAGCCTCGTGAGCAATACCCGCAACCTTTGTATCCTGTTCTGTAATACCTTCAACAGCATTAATCATAAGAATACAAACATCTGCTCTTTCAACAGCAGCTACAGCACGAATAATAGAATACTTTTCAATACTCTCCTTAATCTTTGCCTTTCTTCTCATACCAGCTGTATCAATAAATACATACTTCTGACCATTGAGTTCGTATTCTGAGTCAATAGCATCTCTTGTAGTACCAGCTACATCACTTACAATAACTCTGTTTTCGCCTAAAATTCTGTTTACAAGTGAAGACTTACCTACATTAGGCTTACCAATAATTGCAACCTTTATTGCATCATCTTCTGCTGAGTCATCTTTATCTGCTGGGAAATGCTTTACTACCTCATCAAGAAGGTCGCCTAAGCCAATCATCTGTCCACCAGATACACCAAATGGGTCGCCAAGCCCTAATGAATAGAATTCATAAACCTGCATACCGTACTTAGCTAAGTCATCAACCTTATTTACAGCAAGTACAACTGGCTTATCTGCTTTTCTTAAAATGTTTGCAACCTGCATATCCATATCTGTCATACCTGTTCTTACATCAACAACAAAAAGTATAACATCAGCTGAACTAATAGCAATTTCAGCCTGTGAATACATATGCTTGAGCATCATATCATCGCTATCAGGTTCAAGACCACCTGTATCAATAAGTGTAAAATGATGGTCTAACCACTCTGCATCTGCATAAATTCTATCTCTAGTTACACCTGGCGTATCTTCTACAATAGAAATTCTTTCGCCGGCAATTCTGTTAAATAATGTCGACTTACCTACATTAGGACGGCCAACAATAGCAACTATAGGTTTTGCCATAAATTTAATCCTCCGTATCAAAAATCTATAAAAGGGAATTTTACCTTGAGTTTATACAACTGGGCAAAATCCCCCATTAAACATCATCAGTCTATAGTATTATAACACACAATAAAAAATAAATAAAGTGTGATATATGACTTATTTACAATAAATATATACACTTATACTATATATTTTTGCCTATAGTAGACCTACAAACTCATAAATCCTGCCAAAGTACCTCTTTTAGCTCCCATAACCCTGTGAGAGAAAAATCTATCTGGGTCACATTGTGTACAAATTCTGCTATTTTCAATATTTTCTCTTTTAATTCCGGCATTTACAAGTATTTCTTCGTTTATACTGTGTAAATCAATAAACCATCTTTCAGCCATATTTTTATCGGGATAAATAAACTTGTCAGCCCAGTCATAAGCCTGTCTGAAAGCTGTTACTACAGGTATATCAACCTGAAAATGGTCAACACCAATAGCCGGAGCAATACCACAAACTATATCTTGTGGATTTGAGCCAAATTCTTCTTTCATTCTATTGACTACTTTTCCGCCAATACCTAATACAGTGCCTCTCCAACCACTATGGGCAATTGCAATAGCATTTTTAACCTTATCATAAAAATAAATTAAAACACAGTCTGCTGAAAAACCTACTAAAACTACATCTTTTTCATTTGTCATAATAGCATCATAGCCATCTTCCTGTCTTTCCTTGAAAAGACCTTTTCCCCTATCATCAGCAGTTACTCTCAAAATATTGTCAGTATGAACCTGTCTTGTCCATACTGTATTTTCAGCCTTTACTCCAATGGCATTACATATAATATCGTAGTTTTTCAATACATTTTCTTTTTTATCTTCTCTCCACGCTAAATTCATTGAAGAAAAAACGCCTTCAGATACTCCACCATATCTGGTAGAAAAACAATGTTTTATTTCTGGCATATTTTCAAAAACCAAATATTCTAATTTATCTTTTTTAACTGTTTTCATATTATTTCTCCTAAAAAGCATTTTTAATATGAGTAATCTTAAAATTCAATATTTCTATAACATCAAATCTTATATCACTTTCCATACAATTTTTGTACTTTAAATAACAGAGAGCTGTATTTTGTATATGCTTCTGTTTTCTATAATTAACAGCCTCCCTAGGCAAACCCTTTTCAGTATTAGTTCTGAACTTAACTTCAACAAAAACTATAGTTTCGCCTTTCTTTGCTATTATGTCAATTTCTCCAGTATTTGTTCTAAAATTCTTTTCTAAAATCTTATACAAATGTAATCTAAGATATATTCTTGCAATACACTCTCCTAGTTTTCCTTTTGCTTGACTTTTCATACAAAATTACCTGTAAAACTCTTTCTATGAATTGGGCAAAGACCATATTTTTTAATTGCCTCAATATGAGTTTTTGAGCCATAACCCATATTAGAGTCAAAATCATACATAGGATAAGTTTTAGCATATTCTGCCATCATTCTATCTCTCGTAACCTTTGCCACAATACTTGCTGCACCTATTGAAATACTCTTTGCATCGCCTTTTATAATAGGCTCTTGAGGTATATCAATATTAGGTATAGTAACTGCATCTACTAAAAGCTGCTGTGGCTTTATTGGCATATTGTTAATAGCCTGTTGCATAGCCTTGTATGTAGCCTGTAATATATTTATATCATCAATAGTGTTGTTATCTTCCATACCAATGCCAACAGAAACAGCCTTTTCCATTATAATATCAAAAAGTTCATCTCTCTTTTTGGCAGAGAGTTTTTTACTATCATTGACACCTAATATTTTACAACCTACAGGCAAAATTACACAAGCTGTAACTACTGGTCCAGCCAAAGGTCCTCTGCCTACTTCGTCTATACCACCAATATATTCTATACCTTGAGAAGCATACTTTTTTTCAAAAGCTGAAATAACTTCTAATCTTTCTAACTCTGCAATATATTTATCATAATTCTTCTTACCAGATGCTATAATATTTTGAACACCTTTTCTTTCATCAGAAGAAAATTCTTCAATTAAATTTGGAATACTCTTTATATCAGCATTATTAAATATTTCCTTTATTTCAGATATAGATTTCAAAAACTACACTTCCTTTTCTATATAAAACTTACTTTGAATTATATAACCTAAAGTTAAAAAAAGCAAGCACAGTTACAATAACATACAGGGAATTACTGCATAAAATATAAATATAATTTAAGGAGTGTCAGTATTGGAATTTATAGCAGAATGCGACAAGCATATGTTGCCTACTGAATTATGCAATATAAAGTACAGTCTGCCACTAATTAACAGCTATGTTATTGAAGTCAGTAATAAAAATATTTCAAAGTTAAAAAAAATAAAATCTATTAATGCCCTTTACCCTAACAAAACCATAGATACCCAAATGAATATTGTTAGAGATAAAGTAAAGTGCATAAACACAAAATACACAGGCAAAGGAATATCTATCGCTTTTATAGATACAGGTATATGTAAAAACAATGATTTTGATTCAAGAATAAAATGTTTCTATGATGTTGTTAATCATAAAAATTATGTATATGATGATTGTGGCCATGGTACTCATGTTGCTGGTATCTGTTCTGGAAGTGGTGCAAATAGTAATGGCAAATATAGAGGAATAGCTCCTGAAAGCAATATTGTAATGATAAAAGCATTAGATTTTGAAGGCAAAGGAACAGCCTCCGATGTATTAACTGGCATACAATGGGTAGCTGACAACTACAAAAAATATAATATTCGAATTTTAAATATGTCTATTGGTGCCGGAATTACAAATACAAAAGACCCTCTTGTTAGAGCTGCTGAAATATTATGGGATATGGGCATAGTTGTAGTTGCTGCTGCTGGAAACAATGGTCCTCAAAAAGGTACAATATCTTCTCCCGGCATTAGTAAAAAAATAATTACTGTAGGTTCAGTAGATGATATTAATGTACCTGAAAACGATATAGGAAAAAGTTATTCTGGTAGAGGTCCTACTAAAGAATGTGTAATAAAGCCAGATGTAGTTGCCCCTGGAACAAATATAATATCCTGTCTTTGTGAGGATAACAAAAACAACAACTACTATAAAAGCCTTAGTGGTACATCTATGTCAACACCTATTGTAAGTGGTGCTATTGCCCTTTTATTAGAAAAAGTACCCAACTTAAAACCTGATGATATTAAGTTTATGCTTAAACAAAGTTGCCACAACTTGGAATGTTCCCCAAATAGACAAGGTTGGGGTCTTTTAGATATTGAAAATTTATTAAATCGGGAGGTTATTTATGTCAGAAAATAGCAATATCTATAATATTTTTAGTAGACTTTCTAATTCCAATAATATAAAAGAGGATTTGAATGAAGCCCTCTGTTTAATAGAAAAACACTTCAAACACAAATATCTTACACCAATAGAACAAGATATTCGTTGTTGCTCACAAAACTGTGCATCAGAACCTACAAAAGAAATAACATTACTTAAAGCCTGTAAACCATTTACTAATGACAAAGGCAATATTGATAATATGATAAATATAATAAACACAGTAAGAACTTTCAATCGTATTTGCGATGGATATAATCAAAATATTGTGCCACAATCTTGTGATAGAGAAGTTTCAACACAGACAATAAAGGATTCAGCTATACACAATGACGGCATATATGAAATTGACAAAGACTGTGGTGTTAGTATAAACAGCAAAGAAACACCGGACAATAATATACTTTTAATATTATTGGTTCTTTTACTGTTTAATAAATAGAAAAAGTGGGTGCTATTGTTGCACCCACAAAATTACTTTTCTTCTTTTTCTATTTCACAAATACCTTCAATAATTTTCCATAATTCATCTCTACCAGATTTTGTTTCGCTACTAAATGGAAGTATAATATCCTCTTTTTGAAGATTAAAACCTTTTTTAAGCATAGCTACATGTTTCTGTAACTGACTACGCTTTAATTTATCAGACTTAGTAGCAACAATAATAATCTTGTGATTATAATGCTTGAGCCAATCATACATCATTAAATCATTAGCTCCTGGCTCATGTCTTATGTCTACAAGCATAATAATAGCCTTTAAAGATTCTCTCTTTGTAAGATAATCTTCTATTATTTTACCCCATTTTTCAATTTCTGAATGAGAAGCCTTTGCGTATCCATAACCCGGAAGGTCAACAAAGTAAAGTAAATCCTCTACATTATAGAAATTAATAGTACGGGTTTTACCTGGGTTTTGACTTGTTCTAGCAAGAGCCTTTCTATAAATCATTGAATTTATAAGAGAACTCTTACCTACATTTGACTTTCCTGCAAATGCTACCTCTGGTTTATTATCTGTAGGATACTGACTAAATTTAACACCTACTGCTGCAAGGTTTACATTATTTACAATCATTTTTTTCCTCCATAGATTATTACACATTTCATAGTTAGAACAATTATAACCTAAAAAATAATTATTTGCAAGTTTACAATGTTTAGGCTATATTTTTTCAAAAATTATGTAAAAAACATTCTATTTTTTATAATCGTAATATTTTTTTAAGCTTTTTCTACATTTCATTTTAAGAATTATACCATATAATAATAACTGTAATAAATAATAAAACAATTTACCCTTAAATTAATTGATTATGTGCCCCCAATCACATTAATCGTAAAAAAATAGGAAGTTTTTTTATATTCCTTCATTTTATTCCTATTTTTATATTTATTACACTCTTGGATTGTTTGCCCGCAATCCATCGCTAACACCCTTTTGTTAGCAAAAGCCCGTAGTTGCCCCTACGGGTTTTTTGTTTGTTAAAAAATAATGTTAACCATCTGAAAATATTTGGGTTGACAATTTATAAAATTTGTACTATACTCTCCTTAAATCAATTTAATTTTAGGAGTTGTTAACTTATGAAAAACTTTTCTACAAAAGATATGGTATTTACAGCTTTATTTGCTGCAATATTCTGTATACTTGCTCCATTTTCAATACCGATAGGAGAAGTTCCTGTTTCTGTAACTAATTTTCTGATTTACATTACAATTTACGCTATAGGTTGGAAAAAAGCAACTGTAAGTTACATCATATATTTACTTTTAGGCTTTGTAGGTCTTCCTGTATTTGCAGGATTTACTGGTGGTATTTCAAAATTAGTGAGCCCTACAGGTGGATATTTGGTAGGCTTTATTTTTACATCAGTTATTAGTGGCTTAATAATCGAAAAATTCAATTACAAGAGAATACCTAACATTATTGGTATGATTGTCGGTTTAGCTATTACATATATATTTGGTACAGCTTGGCTTGCCTTTGGTATGGGTAGAACATTTATGGAAGCCTTAGCCATCGGTGTTTTACCTTTCCTTATTTTCGACTTTGGAAAAATAATTATAGTAGCTATTATTGGTCCAGAACTTCAGAAACTTATAAAAAAAGTTGCTTAATTTGGTATTAATTTAATTAGTTAATATATTCTCACTAACATCAAAAAAATTAGCTGTTTACTGAAAAATGTAAACAGCTAATTTTTTATTCTTGATTTTCTATTTTTTCAGCTAATTCATTAAGATACATCCATCTATCCATCTTTTCAGAAAGCTGATTTTCTAAATCTTCTTTTTGCTGAGAAAGTTCTTGTAACTTAGAATACTGACTAGCCGATTTCTCCATTTGCTCCTCTGTATCAACAATAGCCTGTTCCAGTTTAGCAATATCGTCATCTATAGTTTCAAATTCTCTCTTTTCATTGAAAGACATTTTTAACTTTCTTTCGCCCTTATTCCAAGTTTTGCTTTCCTTAGCCTTACTTTCAGATGCTACAGCTTTTTTACTTTCTTCTAAAGTAGCCTTATAATCACTATAGCCACCCTCGTACTGCTTTATATTTCCACTTCCGTCAAAGGCAAATATTCTATCAACACATCTGTCAAGGAAATATCTATCATGAGAAACAATAACAACAGCACCAGCAAAACCGTCAAGATAATCCTCTAATATAGCAAGGGTTTCAATATCCAAATCATTTGTAGGTTCATCTAGGAACAATATATTCGGTGCTGACATAAGGACTCTCAACAAGTAAAGTCTTCTCTTTTCGCCACCGGAAAGTTTACCTATAGGAGAATATTGCATATCTCCATTAAATAAAAATCTTTCCAAAAGTTTTGTGGCAGACAACTTGCCGTCAGTAGTTGATATGTATTCTCCTACCTCTTTTACATAATCTATAACTCGCATATTATCGTCCATATGCTCTGTACCTTGAGAAAATACACCGATTTTAACAGTATCGCCTACCTCAATAGTACCACTATCAGGTTGTAGCTTTCCTGTTATCATTTTAAGGAGAGTAGTTTTTCCTGTACCATTTTGTCCAACTATACCAATTCTATCATTTTTAAGTATAATATAGCTAAAGTCATTAATAAGTTTCTTATCGCCAAAGGACTTAGAAATATTATTAATCTCAATAGTTTTTCTACCAAGACGAGAAGAAAGGCCAGCAATTTCAACATTTTGTTTCTGGTCCGGAGCTTTAATTTGAGATATAGTTTCAAATCTCTGTAATCTAGCCTTTTGTTTTGTAGTTCTAGCCTTTGCTCCACGCTTTACCCATTCAAGTTCTGTACGGAGAAAATTCTGACGCTTTCTCTCTCCTGCCTGTGCAAGTTCTTCTCTCTGAGCCTTTTGCTCCAAAAATTCTCCATAGTTTCCCTGATAAACATATATTTTGCCTTTATCAAGTTCAAAGGTTTTATTTACAACTCTGTCAAGGAAGTATCTATCGTGAGTTACCATTAAAAGAGCCTTTGTTGTAGACTTTAAATTATTTTCCATCCACGCAATAGTTTCACTATCAATGTGGTTTGTAGGTTCATCTAATATAAGCAAGTCTACAGGAGAAATCATAGCTGCACCAATAGCAACTCTCTTTTTCTGTCCACCTGAAAGAGTATCCACATCAGCATAAAAATCGTTAATGCCTATTTTAGTAAGTACAGTCTTTGCCTTACTTTCTTCGTCAGCATTTGTAATTTTACAAATACGAATCATATAGTCCATTACGACTTCGCCTTTTTTGAACACAGGAGATTGAGGCAAATAGCCTACTCTAAGACCATTCATAGTAATTACATTACCACTATCTGCCTCCTCCTCTCCTGCTATAATCTTCAAAAGAGTGGATTTACCAGTACCATTTACACCAATGACACCAATTTTATCTGTATCGTCAATACCAAAAGTCAAATTATCGAATATTATTTTTTCGCCATATGCTTTTGATAAATTTTCTACTGAAATCAAATTCATTTTAGTAAGTTCCTACTTCTATAGATTCAATCTTAACATCTGTCTTTGGCTTATCGCTCTGGTCTGTATCAACTGCTGCAATCTTATCTACAACATCCATACCCTCATATACCTGACCAAAAACAGTATAGTTCATATCAAGTGATGGATAACCACCATTTTCTTCGTATTCCTTAACTACCTTACTTGGGAAAGCCTTACTAAATGAAATCTTTGTACCATTACTTTCGCTAAATGCCTCATCACTCTTGCTTAATTCTTCAAGCTGTGACTTCATTTCATCGCCAATATCAGGATTTTGAACAATGTAGAACTGGCTACCATTTGTGTCAGGGCCTGCATTTGCCATACATAAAGCACCTCTAAAACTTCTTAAATTGAGGTTAACTTCGTTTTCAAACTCCTTACCCCAAATACTTTCGCCACCTGCACCTGTACCTGTTGGGTCGCCACCTTGAATCATAAAGTTATTTATTACTCTATGGAAAATAAGTCCGTTGTAATAACCCTCTTTAGCATGAGTAGTAAAGTTTTCTACTGCCTTTGGTGCGTATTTAGGGAAGAACCATACTTTAATATCGCCATAATTAGTATGAATTGTAGCTATTGTATCCCCTTTCTTTACACCTTCAAGCTGAGGAAGTTCTGTAACTTCATCATTAGTCTGTTTTTCTGTTGCCTGTTTAGTTTCACTTGTTTCATCTGATGTTTCTTCAACAGAAGTGTCAGCCGAATCCTTATTTGAAACCTTTGCCTGACCACAAGCTGTCGTCATAACCATTGCACCTAAAGCAAGTCCAAGTAATAATTTCTTTTTCATAAAAACTCTCCCTATCTATTAAATATACCTATTCACAGTATTATTTACTGTATATTATCCTTATATTAATTAAAATTGTCAAGGCAAAAGCCTATATTTAAAAAATACTTAATAAATTACTGTTCTACATATAGCTTTTCCTATTACTTCTGCCATATTTATAACCAAAGAGAGCCTTGTATTCTGTAATTGAAACATAGGGTTAATTGTCATTTTATTTACTACACCTGTTATAGATATATCCCCTACACTACCTAAAACCTTTGCCACCCCACTTCCAGGGTGCAAAGGTCCTTTCCATATGTTTATGCCTCCTATTTGCTCACTTTTTCCCAGACTTGCATCAACTGCAATTATAAAACTGTTCTCATATTTCTTATTTATAAATTCTATATAATATCTTAAATTTTCTGCGTGTACCGGTTCGTCTACTGTACCATAAACATTCTCTAAACCATTTTTAAGCAAATAAGACCCAACCAAAGGACCTAAGGCATCTCCTGTTGCCCTGTCAGTTCCTATACATAGAAACACTACTGTTTTCTCTCCATCAAAAGTTTCCAAAATCATATTTGACAGTTTTTCCAAAAATCTTTTTTCAGGTTCGTTACTATTTACATACAAATATTCTCTTTTACATAATAAGGGCATAAAATACCTCCTTTACAATAATTATGGCTTACTACTGTAAAAATATGACTTGTAAAAATTAGTAAAAGTTCTATATAAATTTTTTGGGATTATTTGCTATTTATTTTTTAATTAGCCCTCCATTGTTTGACATTTTATTTTTGTCGACTGTGGTATGCTTTCAACTACAAAAATATAAATATATTAAGAGAGGGTGTCAGTTATGACCAATGAGGAAAATAATTTCCAACTGCCTACAAATGTGAAACAAGTAGGTAGCATTTCCGACGGCAGCAGAATTTACATGGAAGATTATGCTTGCACTTACATAGAACAATATGCTGCCTCTGAGCCTTCAAAAGAAAAAATTGCTGTTTTAATAGGCAAAACAATGACTGTAGATAACGAAACTGTTATTTTTGTAAGTGGTGTTTTACAAGGTAAATACACAATAATGAGAAATGGTATGCCGGAATTGACAGAAAAAAGCTGGCAATATGTAGAAAAACAAATAGAGTTATATTTTAAGGACTTAGGAGTAGTTGGCTGGGCATATATTCAGCCTGGCTTTGAGGACTACATAAGCGACAAGCTTTGTCAATTTCAGAGGAACAATCTTACAAGAGGTTTGCAACTACTTTATGTTACAGACCCTACAGAAAACATAAGCAGTTTTTATAAATGGGATGTTGACGGACATGTTTTTAATATATTAAAAGGCTATATTGTATACTATGAAAAAAATGAAGGTATGCACGAATATATGCTTGAAAACAAGTTAAAGCCTGTAGTTAACAAGGATAGCGTACTTCCGGAATTAAAGAAAGATTCAGAAGCATTACTCAGAAAAATCACTTCAGGAAAAAGAACACTTCACGCAAAACACAATATTCTTTCACAAGAAAAAGGATTACTTAATTTACTAGGTGGCGTTAGTTTTATAATGCTTTTGGTTTGCTTTGTTATGGGAGCAGGACTTATACAAAGTGACGAAAGAATAAGTGCTATGGAACAACAAATAGCACAACTTCAAGAAACCCTTGACGGTACTCAAAGTGTGTTTGCATCTCAAACACAACAAACAACTGTACAAGCTGTTAAAGCACAAAAAACAACTGTAGAAAACACAACTGTTCCAACTACAGTTCAGACTACACAAGCCCCAACAAAAGCTCCTGAGCCAGAAACTCAAAGACATTCTGAATATGTAGTAAAAGAGGGAGATACTCTTATTAAAATCAGTAAAAGTGTTTACGGAAACACATCAAAAGTAAATGAAATAAGGGAATTAAACAAAATTGAAGACAATAATATCGTAGTAGGACACAAATTACTTTTACCATAGAAAGACGGAGGATAATATGAACGGAAAAGAACAAATTGCAGCAGTATTGGCTCACGAAGTTAAAAACCCAGTTAGTCTTATTAAAATGAATGTACAATACATAAAGGATTTTTGCCCAAAAGCTCTTGAAAATAATTTTACAGTCATCGAAAAAGAGCTTGAAAAGCTTAATCATATAATTAACGACTATACTATAATGGCAGAAAATACAAAGAAAGAAAATATTGAAATGATTTTTATAGATGAGTTATTATCAGATATTATTGAAGAATACAACCTTACTCCTTATGACAAAAAAATTAAGTTTGTTTTAGACTCTCCTGATGATGTTAAGCTATATGGAGATTATAACAAAATCAATATTCTTTTCTTCAATATTTATAAAAATGCAATAGAGGCTATTAAAAATAAAGGTATTATAAAAACAACTGTTACACCAGATATAGGCAAAACAACCATAACAATAGAAGACAATGGAGGTGGCATATCTCCCGTTGTTCTAAACAATTTAGGTACACCTTTTGTCACTACTAAAGAAAATGGCAGTGGCTTAGGTATACTGATATGTAAAAATATAGTCCACGAACACAAAGGTAAAATTGACTTTGAAAACACAGATAATGGCTGTGTTGTTACTGTTGAATTGCCTAACTATCTTTTTAGTAATTTCAAAACAAATTAAATCACATAAAAATTGGCTGTTACACAACAAGTGCAACAGCCTTTATTTTTATAACTTAGGAACAATTTCTTTATTAAAAAATTCTTCTATATTTTCTGGAGAAACGCTGTAATATTCATTATCTACCAGTACAGAAACATCATTTCCACAATGACCAGTACAGAAAGTTCCAGCTATTTCAACTTTATCGCTGACATTATTTTTTTCTATAACATGCTGAAATCCATTTATGACATTATAAGAGCCTTTTAAATGACATGAACTTCCTATACAAACTGAAATTTTTATCATACATTTTCCTCCTTTACATAATCAACATGAAGTAATTTGTGTACCTTTCCCTTTAACAAGCCATTATAAAGTGACATCATAAGAGGATTTTCTTCACTTCTCTTATTAGTACACATTCTATCTGCTTCATACAAGGCATCGCTTCTATTTTTAATACCATTTCTATCTGTAAACGGCTGACCTGCACCATTTATACAACCATTAGGACAAGCCATAACTTCCACTAAATCAAAATGTTCACCATTTTTAATACTTCTGATAAGTTTATCGGCATTTTTAAGACCGCTAACAACGCCTATTCTCAAAGGCTTGCCACAGTATTCTATTGTAATTTCCTTTGTACCCTCTAATCCTCTTACACCATTAAAGGCAAGAGTTCTCAAAGCTGAAAGAGATTTATCTGATGAAACTCGTCTTATAACAGCCTCTGTTACGCCACCTGTTACACCAAATATAACACCTGCACCAGAAATTGAACCAAAAGGCATATCTATAGACTCTGGCTCTATTTCTGAAAATACAATACCTGCCTCTTTTATCATCTGTATCAACTCTTGTGTAGTTATAACATAATCTATAACCTGTTGATTTTCGTTCCACTTAAATTCTGGTCTAGCTGCCTCAAACTTTTTGGCTGTACAAGGCATAATAGCTACACTAACAATTTTTCTACTACTTGTTTTATACTGTTCCTTTATTACTGAGCCAAACATTTCCATTGGAGAACGACAAGTAGATACATTAGGCAACAGTTCAGGATAATTTTTTTCACAATATTGCACCCAACCTGGGCAACAAGATGTAAACAACGGAAGATTTTCGCCATTGGAAAGTCTTTCTAAAAATTCGTTAGCTTCCTCTAAAACTGTCAAGTCTGCACCTGTTACAGTATCAAAAACTTCTTCAAAGCCTATTCTGTGCATAGCTGCAACAATTTTGCCCATTACATCGCCGTCACTAAGACCAAAAGCCTTTGCAACTGCAACTCTTACTGCCGGAGCAATTTGTGCTACAACCTTTACATTATCTTTTCCAAACTGTTTCCAAAGGTTTGAAGTATCATTTTTTACAACCAAAGCACCTGTTGGACATACTGCTGCACATTGACCACAGCCTACACAGCTACTTTTGCCCAAAGGTTCATCAAAAACAGTAGATACCACCATTTTAGAACCTCTATTTGTAAAATTAATAGCACCAACATTCTGAACTTCATTACACATTCGTACACAGTCACCACAGAGAATACATTTACTTCTATCTCTTACAATACAAAGTGATGAATCATCAATATCTGGTTCTGCTGCTGTATTTTCAAATCTAACTTTTGTTATTCCAAATCTTAAAGCAAGCTCCTGTAATCTACAATTTCCATTTTTAGCACAAATGGTACAATCTCGGCAATGATTAGAAAGCAAAAGTTCAAGTATCATTTTTCTATATTTTCTAAGTTTAGGTGTATTAGTAAAAATTTCAGCACCAGCCTTTGGAGGTGTAGAACAGGCAGCCTCCATACCACCCCATTTATTTTCTACCATACACATTCTACAAGCACCATAAATAGAAAGCTCTGAATTATAGCAAAATGTAGGTAAATCAATACCAGCTTTTCTTATAAGCTCCAGCATATTTTTTTCGCCCTCAATGGCAACAGGAATATTGTCAATAAGCATATAATTTTCATTTGACATATTCTACACCTCCTTTACAGCACCAAAGTTACAAGATTCTTTACAAGCTCCACATTTAATACACTTGTTTGTATCAATAGTGAACGGCTTTTTAATTTCTCCGGTTATGGCACTAACAGGACAGTTTCTGGCACACTTTGAGCAACCTCTACATAATTCTGGGTCAATCTGATATGTAATTAACTTCTTGCAATTTCCAGATGGACATTTTTTGTCATATATATGTGCCTCATACTCACTTCTAAAGTTCTTTATTGTACTTACAACTGGCATAGCAGCTGATTTACCAAGACCACAAAGGGCTGTACTTGATATTGTATCTGCCAATTCTAGCAAAAGTTCAATATCTCCATCTCTGCCATTGCCATTTACTATTCTTTCCAAAATTTCAAGCATACGCTTAGTACCTTCTCGGCAAGGCACACACTTGCCACAAGATTCATTTTGAGTAAAGTGCATAAAGAAACGAGCAACTTCAACCATACAGGTATCCTCGTCCATAACTACAAGACCACCTGAACCAATCATAGCTCCTACTTTTTTAAGAGAGTCAAAGTCAAGTGGTAAATCCAAATTGTCAGTTATAAGGCAACCACCTGACGGTCCGCCTATCTGAACAGCCTTAAACTCTTTTCCATTCTTCATACCTCCACCAATATCAAATATTATTTCTCTCAAAGTAGCACCCATAGGCACTTCAATAAGTCCAGTATTTTCAATATTACCTGTTAAAGCAAAAGCCTTTGTACCAGGACTTTTTTCTGAACCTACACCCTTATACCATTGAGCACCTTTATTTATAATATTAGGTACATTAGCAAAAGTTTCTACATTGTTAAGTACAGTTGGCTTGCCAAATAACCCCTGTTCAACCGTTCTTGGAGGTTTAACTCTTGGCATACCTCTCTTACCCTCAATAGAAGCAGTAAGTGCTGAACCCTCTCCACAAACAAAAGCACCAGCACCCTTGTTTATATGGAAATCAAAATTAAATCCACTACCTAATATATTTTCGCCTATAAGACCATATTCCTTCGCCTGTTTTATAGCATTTTCCAATCTATTTACAGCCATAGGATATTCTGCTCTTACATAAATATATCCATGTTCTGAACCTGTAGCTATACCAGCAATTATCATACCCTCAATCATTCTGTGAGGGTCGCCCTCCATAATACTTCTATCCATAAAAGCACCAGGGTCGCCTTCATCGCCGTTACAGACTATGTATTTTTCATCAGCATCGTTATTTTTAACCTGTGCCCACTTTTTGCCTGTTGGGAAACCTCCACCACCTCTGCCTCGAAGTGATGATTCTGTAATAGTATCTATAATATCTTCAGGAGTTATTTCAAAAAGTGCTTTTTCAAGTCCACTATATCCACCTATTCCCAAATATTCCTCTATTGATGTAGCATCAATGTGACCACAATGTTCCAAAACTACTCTTGTTTGCTTGGCATAGAAAGGTATATCCTCCTGTTTTACATAAGGTTTGCCCTCTACTTTGTAAACAAGCCTTTCTACTATTTCATTTTCCATAATAGTTTTTTCAACTATTTCTTCGCAATCAGACAATTTCACTTTTGTATACAAAATTCCCTCTGGTTCAATTCTGACAAGAGGACCCATTTCACAAAAGCCATGACAGCCACTCTTTTTTAAACCTATACTATCTCCATGCGGGTCTTTTTCCAATTCTACAGTACACTTCAATCCCTTTTCTTCTATTAATTCCTTTAATCTGTGGTGAATATCCATTGAGCCACCAGCAAGACAGCCTGTACCACAACAGACAAGTATTTTTCTTTTCTGAGATTTTAAAGCCTTACTATATATTTCTCTAATTTTTCTTAAATCCGTTCTGTTACTTAACATCATTCTCAGCCTCCCTTAACTCTTTAATTAAGGCACTGGCCTTATCTGGTGTCATAGATGGATTAACCTTGTCATTTACTGTCATTGCCGGAGCTAGTCCACAAGCACCTAAACAGCTTACTGTTTCCACAGTAAAAAGCATATCATCTGTTGTTACCTTTTTATCAGTTAAATTAAGTTCACTTCTCAATCTTTCCAATATAGGTACTGACTTTCTAACATGACAGGCTGTACCGTCACAAACCTTTATAACATACTTTCCCTTTGGTTCAAGAGAAAAATTTTCATAAAATGTAGCAACACTATAAATTGTAGATGACTTTGTATCCAATTTCTTTGCTATGTATTCAAATATTTCTCTTGGTAAATAATGATAATACTCTTGTATATCCTGCAAAATAGCAATAATATTAACTGCTGAATTTTCGTGATTAGCGACTATTTCATCAATTTTACTAAAATCAAAACCTTTTTCCATTAATACACTTCCCCTCTATATACACAATATTATATTTCCCTCTCGATTATTATAATATATTTGTGTATTTTTATCAATAAGAAATATTTTTTCTCAATACAATTGCATTTTTGCACAATTTACAGCATTTTATCTTATATAACACAAAAAAGCCCTACATACAAATCGTATGCAGGACTTTTTCATATCGCACATTATGAGTTTTTTATAAATTTATATTATTCAGTAAATAAAGGAGTTGAGTAATATCTGTCACCACTATCAGGGAAAATAACTACAATAGTCTTACCCTTGCTTTCTGGACGCTTAGCAATTTCAACAGCAGCTCTTAAAGCAGCACCAGCAGAAATACCTACTAAAATACCTTCTTTTCTTGAAATAAGCTTACCATATTCGAAAGCATCTTCATTCTCAACAGGGATAACCTCATCATAAACATCGTGAAGGTTCTTTGGAATGAAACCAGCACCAATACCCTGAATCTTATGTGGACCAGCAACACCCTTGCTAATAACTGGAGAAGTTGCAGGTTCAACAGCAACAACCTTAATATTCTTGTTCTGCTGCTTTAAGTATTCGCCTGTACCAGAAAGAGTACCACCTGTACCTACACCAGCGATGAAGTAATCTACATTACCGTCTGTATCGTTCCAAATTTCAGGACCAGTAGTCTTAAAGTGAGCTTCTGGGTTAGCTGGGTTATCAAACTGGCTAGGAATAAAGCTGTTTTCAATTTCCTTTGCAAGTTCTTCAGCCTTTGCAATAGCACCCTTCATACCCTTAGCACCATCTGTAAGTACGATTTCAGCACCGTAAGCCTTTAAAATATTTCTTCTTTCAACACTCATTGTTTCAGGCATTGTTAAAATAGCTCTGTAACCCTTAGATGCAGCAATAGATGCAATACCGATACCAGTATTACCAGAAGTTGGTTCAATAAGAACAGCACCTGGCTTAATCTTGCCAGCCTTTTCAGCCTGTTCAATAATTTCCTTTGCAATTCTATCCTTTACACTACCTGCTGGATTGAAGTATTCAAGTTTAGCAACAATCTTAGCTTCAAGTCCTAATTCCTTTTCAATGTTAGTTAATTCAAATAAAGGTGTGTTACCAATTAAATCTGCTGTACTCTTGTAAATTTTACTCATAATAATTTCCTCTTTTCTTTCTTATTTATATTAAATCTCATTTATATTTATATTAAATCAATATCCAAACATTCTAAATATTAATTACAACATCTATCAGTTATTCCGGAAGCTTTAAAAAATCTATTTTTCATTTATACGCCTCTTTTCATATATTTCCTACTTGATATATAGGATTATAGTATTATTATTCCATTTTGTCAAGTCCTATTTTTAAATTTTTCAAAATTTTTTTCTCATTAAAATATTTCTTCCTTATAATATGTATTTTTTTACATTAAAATTATAATAAAAAACCTACCATAAACAAGTAGGCTAAAAGTCTAACTTTTAATGGTAGGTTTACATAACAGTTAATTTTTCAAATTTCTTTTCTTTAATTTTTTCTTTTCATACATAAGTTTATCAGCCGTATTTATTATATATTCCATATTTATTTCACTATTAACAGTAAATTCTGAAACACCAATACTTATATCTACTTTCCTTGGAAACACCTTTTTACTATTAAATTCATTTAACAATTCCTTAAATTTAGCTATAAACCCATCTACTTCCTCTTTTGGTGTTATAACAATAAATTCATCTCCACCATATCTGATACAGGTAATTTTTTTATTTCCCGCAGATTTTTCTAATATTTTTGAAATAATGACTAAAATTCTATCTCCATAAATATGACCATATAAATCATTTATATCCTTAAAATCGTCTATATCAAATACTATTGCTGAAAATTCGCCTTTTCTCTTTCTACTAAGTTTATCTATATATAACTGCATTCTTCTTCTGTTTCCCAGACCTGTTAAAGGGTCTACAAGCATTTCCAGATTTTGAAAACGCAAAAATACAATAAGCATAAACAATAAAAAAGTTAAAAGTACAAAGCTGTCTTCCCAAAAATAAAGTTGCAATATAATACCTAATGCTACCAATAACATTCCTGAAAGTATATGTTTGCCCTCACTTCTAAAACCTCTATTTCTTGTTATAGCTAAAACAATAACTACTACAGAAGCTATTATGTATATTACACTTAAAACCACAATTAACCAAAAACCATCTCCCCTTTGGTATCGGTTATTGCTATCTATGTAAAAAAATAAATCAGTAAAACAATTTATAAAAATTAATAGTAAATATAGTAAATAAGGAATTGTAGTAATATAAGAATTAGATTTTTTAGGAGAAGTATCATAGAAAATATACATATACTTAAACCATAATAGTGGTACAAGTCCATTTAATATAAAATATATTACAGTAAAGACATAATTAATGTAATAACTTCCAAAAAATTCAGTCCCGTTAATACAAGACAAAACTCCATTACAAAAAATCATAAATGAAAGAGATGCTGAAAGTTCTACAACAACACTCTTATATTTCGAACTTTGTGGAATATACATTATCTGATTGTACAAAACTATTATCATTACAATAAATTCAAATACTGATATCTTTAAATCACCAGTTCTTATCACCCATTATCATCCCTCTCTATATTTTTAGTGTAACATAGTAATCCGTTTATTTCAATGTTATTGTTTTATACGGCATTTTCTTAGCTATAAATCTAATATTTTTCTCAAAAATTTCAAAAAATTTTTGAGAATATTTTTATAGACAAATTTTAAACATCTCTCAAACCCTCTTAAATACTGGAAAAATCAGTCTCAAAAAAAACTTTAAAAAAATTAAAAAAAATGCTTGACATTATGCCCACTTGCTGTTATAATAATTCTTGTCTTCAGGGTTGAACACAACGAAGACAACAGATTAAAAGAATATTCCAGTTATCTTTTAAATCTTTTATGTCATGGGAGCATAGCTCAGCTGGGAGAGCATCTGCCTTACAAGCAGGGGGTCACAGGTTCGAGCCCTGTTGTTCCCATTTTATCTGTCTTTATGACAGGTATGCCCGAGTGGCGGAACTGGCAGACGCACAGGACTTAAAATCCTGCGGGAGTTAAATCCCGTACCGGTTCGATTCCGGTCTCGGGCATTTGAAAAAGGGCTTCGGTAGACTATCGGGGTTCTTTTTTTTGCCTAATGTGTCGAAAGGTTTTTGATATGAAAATGTTAAAAATTTCTTGACATTATCAATAAGCTGTGGTAAAATTATTATTGCTTGATAATCCTCGATAGCTCAGCGGTAGAGCATCCGGCTGTTAACCGGAGGGTCGTAGGTTCGAATCCTACTCGGGGAGCTCCGGCCCGTTGGTCAAGCGGCTAAGACGCGGCCCTCTCACGGCTGAAACAGGAGTTCGATTCTCCTACGGGTCATCATCTCTGTTTCAAAAGGGAGAAAATTTAATATGGCGACATAGCCAAGTGGCTAAGGCAGAGGACTGCAACTCCTTGATCTCCAGTTCAAATCTGGATGTCGCCTTAAAGAGAAGAGAGTGGAAGTATAAATGCTTTCACTCTTTTTCGTTGTATATAAAAATAATTATCAACAAATGCCTTTTCAGTTGACAGCTTTTACAGGGATTATATATAATAAATACAACAACAAAACTAGGAGGACAGAGTAATGAACATAAATCCAGAGTCATGGAAACAGGATTTACCAGCTTTTAAAGAAAAAACAGATGCTTTTTACAGAGGAGAAGTTCCTAAAAATCAGTACAAAGGATTTTCAGGTTTTTATGGTAGTTATGCTCAAAAGGGTGGCAAAGCCAGTATGCTCCGTCTTCGTATGACAGCAGGTCGAGTAACAAAAGAAAAAATGGCTTTTGTTACAGATTCCATAAGAAAACACAATATTAATCATTTACATTTTACTACTTGTCAGACAATACAGCTACACGATTTACAGCCGGAAGTTCTCTATCCTGTTATGGAAAATGCACTTTCACATAATATTGTAACTATGGGTGGTGGTGGAGATTTTCCTCGTAATATAATGTGCCCACCTCTTTCTGGTGTTGAACAAGGGGAATATTTTAATGTATTGCCTTACGCAGAAATTGCAGGAGAATACCTTATGAATTTTATAAAGGCTGAAAAAATGCCTAGAAAATTAAAGGTTTGTTTTTCTAATTCTCCAAAGAATTTTACTCACGCAACATTCAGAGATTTAGGTTTTGTAGCCAATGAAAATGGAAAATTTGATGTATATAGTGCCGGTGGTCTTGGCAACAACTATAAAATGGGCGTTAAAGTAGCTGAAAATGTAGAGCCTAATAAAATATTGTTCTATATTAAAGCTATGTGGTTGACTTTCCGTACCTATGGAAATTATGAAAACAGAGGTAAGGCAAGAACTCGTTATATGCAAGAGGCTTTAGGTGGTGCTGAAAACTATGCAAAAGCCTATAATGAAAAACTTCAAGAAGTTTTTGCATCTGGAGAAGATTTAAACATTAAGCCACAGTCTTTGGAATTTAGTAAAAAGGGTAATGGCACTACAGCAGAGGGTTTTGGAGTAATTCCTCAAAAACAAGAGGGACTTTATACAGTTATGTGGCACCCAATAGGTGGTCAGCCTAATGCAGAAGTATTTTGCAAGTTAAATGACTATATACAGAGTGTTGAAGGTGCTGAACTGAGATTATCTCCTGATGAAAGTGCTTATATTATAAACCTTACTGGTAATGAGGCAAAGGAAGTTTTAGCTATTACTGATGAAAATACTGCCAAAAATGTATTTGAAACATCTGTAAGCTGTATTGGTGCAAGCATTTGTCAGGTAGGTCTTAGAGATTCTCAAAGTCTTTTAAGAGCTTGTGTTGATGCTGTTAAAAAGGCAAACATAAAGGAAAATGCACTTCCACAAATTCATATTTCCGGTTGCCCATCTTCTTGTGGTACACATCAAATTGGTGCTTTAGGTTTCAGAGGTGCTGTAAAGTCTGTAGACGGTAAGCCACAGCCAGCTTTTATACTCTATGTAAATGGTTGTGATATACAGGGAAAAGAGATTTTTGGCCACGAAGTTGGTACTATTTTAGCATCTGATATTCCTGAATTTATTGTAGAGTTAGGTCATACTGTTGAAAATAGTGGCAAGGACTTTAATTCTTGGAATGATGAAGAAAATAAAATTGATAAAATAGCAGAAAAGTTTGTTAAATAAAATATTTCTTAAAAGCTGATGTTATTTCTACATAGGGATAACATCAGCTTTTTTTATAAATTAACGAAGATAATTAATTAATCAAATAGAGCTTAGAAACATTGATTTTTTGGCTGTTTTATAGTATTATTATGTGGTAAAAACAGGAGGGTGTTATGGCTGAGAATAAAAACACAACTGAAAATAATAAAAATTCTGGTATAGCAGAAAATAACGAACAGCTTTGGGAAAGAATTATGGAGAAAACCCAAGACGAGTTCTTAGATGATAGTGAAGAAAATTCAGAAAAAATAGAAGAAATAGAAGATTTAAAAAATGACATAGAGGAAACAGAAGAACAGGGGGGAAAGGCTGAAAGTACCGAAGATACTGAGGATACAGAAGAAGGAAAAGAGCCAGAGGAAATGAAAGAAAAATCTGCAAAGAAGAAAAAGAGAAGTATATACAGTAGTACATTAAACTATATTTCTGGTTTTACAGGAAGTTTAAAGGCTGTTGTCATAGCTGTGGCTGTTCTTGCTATTGTAGCAGTTGGTATATTTGTTGCTGTAAATAGTGGCAATATCAAAATAGGCGAGTCACAGGCATCTTTTTCACAGGAATATAGTATGAGTTCACAGGCTCAATTCTATAGCTGTAACAACAGTATTTTCTTTAGTTCTAAAGACGGTATGTCTTTACTTGACAAAAAAGGCAATACTGTATGGACAGATACATTCTCTATGACAACACCTGTTATGTTAAGTGATGGCGAATATACAGCTGTTGCTGATAAAGGTGCTAAAACTATGAATGTATACAACCTTAAAGGCAAGGCTTATACAGTAAATACAGAGGGTGTTATAACTACTTTTGCTATTAATCCTTTAGGCTATAGTGTTGTTATGTGCCAAAGTTCAGGGGAAAGTGATTATACAGCATTTTGTTATTCTCCAGACGGAAAGGTTGCATTTAAGGGTAGTTATGTAGCAAAAGACGGACTTCCAGCAGCTATTGATATTTCTGATGACGGTAGAATAATTGGTATTAGCTTTATAAATATTTCAAGAATAAAGATTAAGTCAAAGGTAAACTTCTACTTTGTAAATACAGAAGATGCTAAGACTACAGATAATTCTGATGCTATTTTCTCTGGCGTTGAAATGGATAGCGAAGTGGCTGCCATTGTTCACTTTATGCCAGACAACAGCTGTATTGTGTCAACAGATTCTAAACTTTACAGCATTGGTGGTAGAATTACAAACAAGGAAAATTACAAAGAAAATTGGAAGATTGAATATCCAAACTATGTTTCAGCTTTCAACATAGTAGACAATAAATATATTGCAGTTGCCTACGGCAGTACAAAGACAATTACTGACAATAGTGATAATGTAAATACTGTACATTGGTACAATATGAGAGGCAACGAAATAGGTTCTGCTAAATTTGATGAAACTATTACAGCTATGTATTCTAATATGGAAAGTACAATAGTTGCTATGGGTAAAGTATTTGATGCTATGGATGTAAGAGGCAAGCACCTTTGGGAATACAGAGCATTACAGACTGTAAACAGCATGCAGTTATTTGATTCAACAGACAGAGTTATACTTGCTACAGCTAACAAAATGCAACTTTTCAGCGTTAAAAAGGGTGCTAATATGGTAGAGGATAACGAGGCTTTGGACCCTAACGGCGAAGATACATCAGTAGAAACTACTACAGCATCTACTACAACCGCTCAGACTACATCAGCAAGTTAGGAGAGAGATAATTGAGTGATTATATAATGGGATTAATACAAAATCCTGTAGACCTTATTATTTTACTTATAATTATATACTTTATGGCTCATGGGGCAAAGAAAGGTTTTATAATCTTTGCCCTCAGAGGCTGTTATAAATTGATTTCAATAGGTGGTTCTTATATTATTTATCCGTTTATTACAACTCTTATGAGAACTACACCTATTTTTGATATGGTAAGTAATGTGGTTAAGAAAAGTCTTAATCTTCAAAATGTGGCATCATCTACACAACAACAGCAGATAGATGCTATCAACAGCCTTTCTGTGCCACAACCTATTAAGACTATGCTTTTAGACAACAACAATTCTGTTGTACATGGCTTATTAAATGTTCAAAATGGTGTTGCTGACTATATTTCAAGATATATTGCAAACATTATTTTAAACATTTGCGTTGGTATTATAGTTTATTTTATATTTTCTTTTGTTCTCAGAACTATTATGAAGTTAGGTAGGTTTATATCAAAGCTCCCAATTATAAGCACTTTTAATGCCATTGCCGGTGGTGCTTTAGGTATTGTAGGTGGTGTAGTTTTTGTATGGGTAATATTTACAGTAATGAACATATTCATTACTAACGACTTTTTCAGCGTTTTAAATGACAAAATAGCTACATCATATCTAGGTAAATACCTTTATGACAACAACTTAATTTGGAACATTATTAAAAACAACTTATTTATGAGATAGAATTTTAGGAGAAAGTATGCTTGAAAAATATGTAACAATAAAAGGCACAGGTCAGGCTGAAGTAGTAGAAAAAAAGTCAAGATTTATTGCCAATGTAGTTCCTGTTCATTCAGAGGAGGAGGCTATGGCAGAAATCGAAAAGTTCAGAAAAAAATACTATGATGCCAGACACAATGTATTTGCTTTTCAGGTAGGTAATGAAAAGCAGTTACAGAGATACAGCGATGACGGAGAACCTAGTGGTACAGCAGGTATGCCTGTTTTAGATGTTATAAGAGGCAGAGATATTCACGATGTTCTCATTGTTGTAACCCGTTATTTTGGTGGTACATTACTTGGCACAGGTGGTCTTGTAAGGGCTTATGGTCAAAGTGCCAAAGAGGGTTTAGCTGCTGCTGGACTTATAGAAAGAACATTGTACAAGGCTGTTCATGTTAAAACTGACTACAATATGTCAGGCAAGGTACAGTACGAGGCTTTAAATACTGGAAATATTATAAAGGATACAATTTACACAGATAATGTGGAATTTATAATTCTAGTAGAAAGCAACAATGTAGAGGGTTTTGTAAAGAGTATTGTCAATCTCACATCAGACAAGGCTGAAATTGTTGTGGGAGAAGAAGAATATTTGGATAAAGTAATTGAATAGGTAAAACATTTTAAGGCTCATTCCTAAGGGAATGGGCCTTTTTTTGTGCGAAAAAATTTAGGTGTTGGGTGGGGGTGTGGATTTAGGATTTAGGGTGTCGATGATGTTTAGGTATTCGAGAAAGTACGGGTCAAGTCATACATTAGCGAGGCTAATGTATTCTGACCCTTAGTTTTTTTCTTTTTTTTATGTGGGCTTTGTCCACACAATGGGCGTTGCCCCTTGACCCCATAAGCCTTTAAAAAGGCTTAACCTAAACTTTTCTATTTTATTTTTATCCTTTTTATGTTTTTTCAAATTTTTTTATAAAATTTGAAAAATATGTCACGAAATGTCATGGTAGTTGATTTATTATCCAAGATGTAGCAAGGAGATGTTACAGAAAGGAGGAAGCAACATGTTTAATTTTCAATTTCCCTTTTTTCAGACAGAGCGAATTAACAAAGGAATAGAAAATGGTTTTATGACAAGTGAAGAATACATTTTAGAGCAGATAAAGGAATTTGAAAGTTCCATAAAAAGGCGAAATATGATAAAGGGTTACGAATATTTTACTGGCAGGCATGATGTACTTTTAAAGAAAAGGACAGCCATTGGCATAGGTGGAGAGCCTACAGAAATACACAATGTACCCAACAACAGAATTGTTGACAACCAATACAGAAAGCTAGTTATTCAAAAGGTTAATTATTTATTAGGCAAGCCTATAACATTAAACAGCAGTAATTCCAAGTTAAACAAGGTCTTAAAGGAAATATTTAATGCTGACTTTGATATGACATTAAAGGCTATTTGTGAGGACAGTTTAAACTGTGGTTTAGGTTGGTTATTTACTGGATATGACAGCAATGGAAATTTTGCTTTCAAGCGAATAAATCCATGGGAATTAGTTCCTATTTGGGAAGACAGTGAACACAAGGCTTTATCCTACGCCATAAGGTTTTATGATGTAGTCAATTATGAGAACAAGAAAAGGATTACAAGGCGAAAAATTGAGGTTTATGACAGAAAAGGTATAAGCAGATTTTACATAGACAGAGGAAAAATGGTACATGACGGCAAGGAGTGGTTTACGCCATATTTTTGTACAAGCAAACAAGGTTACGGTTGGGAGAAAATACCCCTTATTGCCTTTAAGTACAACCATTGTGAAGAACCTCTCATATTAAGGGTAAAGTGTTTACAAGACGGACTTAACATTTTAGAGAGCAATTTCCTCAATTCTATGGAAGAAGACCCTAGAAACACCATTTTAGTTCTAAAGAATTATGATGGCGAAAATCTAGGAGAATTTAGACAGAATTTGTCTACTTACGGTGCTGTCAAAGTAAGAACCATTGACGGTGCTATGGGTGGGGTTGAAACACTATCCATACAGGTAAATGCTGAAAATTACAAGGCTATAATTGATATTTTCAGAAAGGCTGTTATTGAAAATGGTATGGGTTATGATGCCAAAGATGACAAGTTAAGTGGCAATCCTAATCAGCTTAACATAAAGAGTATGTATTCAGACATTGACATTGACGCCAACAATATGGAAATGGAATATCAAAGTTCCTTAATGAAAGTTATATGGTTTGTCAAACAACACCTTGCCAATACTGGCAGAGGAAGTTTTGGAAATATTGAAACCAAGCCTATTTTTAACAGAGATATGCTTATAAATGAAAGTGAAGCAATAGACAACTGTATCAAGTCTTTAAACATTATAAGCAAGGAAACAGCTATTTCAAAGCATCCATGGGTAGAGAATTTGGAAAAAGAACTAAAGAGAGTAGAAAAGGCAAAGGAGGAGAAGATTGGAGAACAAAATTTACATAAACCACAGGGGAACAATATTCAATCCTGAGCCTATTGAAGAAATACAATGGTCTACAAGGTTATATGGTGCTGGGGAGCTTAAATTCAAAGTATTAAAGGACAATGTAATGGATTTTAATGAGGGGGACCAAGTTACCTTTTACAGGAACAATGTTCCTATATTTAAGGGTTATGTTTTTGCTAAGGAAAGGCATAAAAATTCTCCTATTACTGTACTTTGCTATGACCAGTTAAGGTATTTTAAGAATAAAGACACATACACTTACAGCAACATTACAGCTAGTGGTTTACTAAAAATGATTGCCAGCGACTACAATCTGACAACGGGAGATATAGCAAATACAGCCTATGTACTACCACCTAGAATTGAAGACAATTCTACACTTTTTGACATAATGTACAATGCTTTGGAAAGTACGGAGAAATACAACAGGCAAAAGTATGTTTTATATGATGATTTTGGAGCTATTGTCTTAAAAAATTCCCTTTATATGGGTTCTAGTTTTTTAGCTGACAGTAGTGACATTATTGAGTATAAATACACAAGCTCCATTGACTCCAATGTATACAACAGCGTAAAGCTAAAGTATGAAAAAACTACAAAATATACTCATATCAGTAATGTATACACAGCCAAGGATACTGAAAAAATAAAGGAATGGGGACTTTTGCAACTTTATGAGCATATTGGAGAGAATATAGATGGTAATGCCTATGCAAATATGCTTTTAAATAAATACAAAACAAAGTCCAGAACTTTGAAAATATGTACATTTGGAGATATTTCAATGAGGGCAGGAACTATTATAAATGTCAATTTAGATATTGGGGATTTTGTACTTAACAACAGATTTACTGTCAGAGAGTGTGAACATACCTACAAAGATAATGAGGAGTATATGTGGCTTACTGTTGATGGAGGTGTTTTAAATGAGTGATTTATGTAATGCTGTAAAAATATTGGCACAGGAGGCTATTAATTCTCAAAAGCCTTTGGAGGCTGTTTTTGGAAAGGTTATAAATGAAAGTCCATTAAAAATAGAAACAGAGCAAAGGCTTATTCTTACAAAGGATTTTATTACTGTAGCTGAACATTTGAGAGAAAGGACAATAAATGTCCATATAGATGACAGAACTGTAGCTATGAAAATAGACAACAGCCTTAAAAAAGAAGACACCGTAATTATGTTAAGACAACAAGGTGGTCAGAGATACATTGTGTTAGACAGGGAGGGATAAGTGTGACACCGGAAGTAATAAAATCAGAAGAAATTACACAAAGCCCTAGTTATACCTACAGGGTTAAAAGTACAGAAGTAAAAGGCTATTGTGACGGTTTGGAGGCTTTAAGGCAGAGTATATATTGTATTCTCTCTACTGACAGATATGACTACATTATATATTCCAGAAATTATGGTATTGAAATAAAGGACCTTATAGGAAAGCCTATTTCCTATGTATGTGCTGTTATAAAAGGCAGAATTGAAGAAGCACTATTAATTGATGACAGAATAGAAAGTGTGACAGATTTTGTCATTACAAAGGGAAAGGGTTCTGTACTTGTAGCATTTACAGTTGTTTCGTCTATGGGTGATGTGAAAATAGAAAAGGAATTTGAATTTTAGGGGGAATTAAATGTACGAAAATTTAACTTATGAAAGAATAATGAGCAGAGTTCTTGCCAATGTTCCCAGTAATGTAGATAAAAGACAAGGGTCTGTAATATATGATGCTGTTGCCCCTGTATGTAGTGAAATAGCTCAGATTTATGTTGCTTTAGACAACTGTCTTAATGAGTCCTTTGCTGATACAGCACAGAGAGATTACTTAGTTTTAAGGGCAAAGGAAATAGGTCTTGAGCCTAAGAAAGCTACCAATGCCATTCTCAAGGGAGAGTTTCAGGGGAACATTGACATTGGAGATAAATTTGCCCTTGATGACTTGAGATACACCGTTACAGAAAAAATAAGTGAGGGTATTTACAAACTAAAATGTGACACAGCAGGAAGTGTGGGAAATACCAAGTTTGGAACTCTTATTCCCATAGAATACAATCCATACCTTGTGTCAGCTATGCTTACTTCTGTTATTACAGAAGGAGAAGACGAGGAGGACACAGAAAGTTTCAGAGCCAGATATTTTGAAAATATAGGCAGTAAAGGCTATGGTGGAAATAAGGCTGATTACATAAACTGGGCAAAGGCTATAAGTGGTGTAGGACAGGCAAGAGCAATCAGGGCATATGACGGAGGTGGAACTGTAAAGGTAATTATACTTGACAGCAGTAATGGTGTTCCGTCTAGTGAACTTTGTAATTCCGTAAAGGAAAAACTGGACCCAGCAGACAGCACAGGTTGTGGCAAAGGTGTAGCACCTATTGGTCACAGAGTAAATGTAGTAGGTGCTAAGGCTAGAAAGCTAACCATAAATATTAGTGTAAGTTTAGGCTCGGGGTATTCAAAGGACAATGTTAAGGAAAGTATAAAGCAGGCTGTAACCCAGTATTTTAATGAGCTTAATTCTAAATTCAGCAGTACAGATAACATTACTGTAAGCAGTTTGCAGATTATTTCAAGAGTATGCAATATTGAGGGCATAACTACTATTGCACAGATGAATATTGAGGGTCAACACAACATTGTATTAGCTGATGATGAAATATGTGGCACACCAGTTATAAATATGGAGGTGTAGGATATGGCTTTAAATGACTATTTGCCTTTATTTCTTAGAAATGTAAAGGAATTTGGAATTATAAATTCGGCTTTTGATATAGAGAACGAAGAAATACAAAGGGCTATTACTGATTTTATGAAAGAAAATTTTGTGACTACAGCTGAAAATCAAGGTTTAAGTCGTATGGAAAAAATACTTGGCATTAATGGAGAGGGAAATTCTGTAGCTTTAAGGCGATACAATATTTTAGCTGAAATGAGAAAGGGAAAACAGGACTTGATTTCACTTTTGACAAAATTTTCTTCTGGTGTGGAGTATGAATTTACTGATGAATACAATTTGAAAATAAATGTAGCATCAGAGGGGCGAGAGTATTTGCCGGCTATAAAACAGCTACTTGAAAAATATGTGCCTTGCAACATAGCACTAGAGATTAATCAAATGTATGCCACTCACCTGATGACAGCAGAGTGTACACATTTACAGTTAAATAGTTATAGTCACAAGGAAATAAGAGAAAGGAGATAGACTATGGGAGAAATGGAGTTATTTTTTAAATGCAATAAAGAGAATAGGGAAAACAGGGAAATGCCTGTATGCAGTACCTTAAAAGATGAAAATGGTAATGTGGTTATGTGGCAGATTAGACATATTACTACAGAGGAAAATGAGGATATAAGACAGGAGTGTATGGAGGAAAAGGGTGGCAAATACAGACTTAATGTAAACAAGTATTTAAGTAAAATTACAGCTATGTCTGTAGTTTACCCTAATTTATATGATGCCGATTTGCAGGACAGCTATGGCAAAAAAACTCCGGAATCACTTTTAAAGGCTATTGTAGATTGCCCAGGAGAATACGATTCTCTTGTATCCTTTGTTCAGGATATAAACGGTTTTACAAGTCTTAGAGAGGATATTGAAAAGGCAAAAAAATAATAAGAGAGGGAGATTTTCAAGCCAACTATGCTTATTATTGCTTGCACAGGCTTGGAATATTGCCCTCTCAGTTTATGACAATGAGCCAAAAAGAAAAGGCTTTTGTTATAGGAGCAATAGATTTGAAACTTGAAAAGGAGGGCAGATAATGTATCAATTTTGGCTAGGAGATATACTGTTGCCTATTACACCGGAAAAAGTAACTATTGCCTGTGGCACTAAAAACACACTTTTTGACTGCGTAAATGGTAATGAAGTAGTTTTTCCTAAAACGGGAAAATTAAAGACTATAAAATTTCAGGCTATTTTACCTAATACAGAGTATCCTTTTTCCAGATATGTTTATGGATTTAAAGATGCAGATTATTTTAAAACGGCTATTGAAAAGCTAAAAAGTGACTTAAAGCCTTTCCATTTTGTAATCACTAGGGAAGTTAATATTACTAGGGTTTTAAATTATACAGATATTGAGGCTGTTATAGAGGATTATAGCTTTACAGAGTCTGCTGACAATGGTTATGACATTGTTATGGATATTACTTTAAGAGAGTACAGGGCTTTTGGTGCTGTATATGTTGAGGAAAGTGGAAGAAGTAGTTCATCAGTAGAAAGAACAGATACGGAAAAGAAAGTAAATACATATACCGTTGTTTCAGGAGATAGTCTTTGGAAAATAGCAAAGCGTATTTATGGCGACGGAAGCAGGTGGAAAGAGATTTTTAATGCCAACAAAGATAAAATAACAAATTCCAATCTTATAAAAGTTGGTATGGTGTTAAATATACCGTAGTAAAGAGGGTGGTAAAAATAGATATTTTAGACATTATAGAGGAGCTTTATAATGTGGAAAACTCAAATATTTTTATAGAAAATTACTTGAAAAATGAAACTATGTTCGATGAAGAAAATCCAGTAAATAAGAGGGTTAGAGCTATGAACAATACTTTTTCACAATATGGAGAAAATTATCCACAAAATGATTGTGGAAATGTGGAAAACTTATTTTTTGAAAAATTATTCAAGGATAGCTATGAAAATAATATGACAAATATTGACAAAGGTGCTGTTTTACAGGGGTTAGGCGGAAATATAGGTGCTATAGAAGATTTAAGTAACAACAGTAAAAATATAGTCGAAAAATACATAAAAAGCTGTGAAACAGTAGTAAATACTGGGGTTACAGGTGGGTATGTGCATAATGTGGTTGATAAATTGTTCACAAATGTTAAAAACCAAGGTGTTATTAACAATTTTGACCCTATGGAAGAAAATATTAATGAAATTCAAAAAGTATGTTCGACTGAAAAAGACTTTATACCACAAATTGTGAAAAATATTGGGGTTACAAGTCCCATTTTTCAATCTATGGAGAAAAGCTTTATAGCCGATGACAGAAGTTATATTCCACAAGCTATGGAAAGAAATTATACAAGCTCTGACAACAGTTCTTCTATAAATATAAATATGGGTGGTATTACACAAAATATAACAGGACAAAATGGGGAAGATATATTGGACATTCTTGTAGAGAAACTTGTGAAAGGCATTAATACAGGAGGAGAAAGTCCAAGATAAAGGAGGAAGTATGAATACAAATTATGGATTAACATATCCAAAGGAAACGGATTTTTATGACATAAATATATTTAACAAAAATTTTAGTGCTTTAGCTGACGGTATTGACAAGGCAAAAAACAATAATACGGTAAAGAGTAACTACGAAATTGTAATTGCGTCAGAAAATAGTAGTGAAAGAGTTAAGAAAACTGCTGATTTTATATGTTCGGCAGAGGACTCGTCTATTGTTTTCCAAAATGCAATAAATTCGGCAGAAGACGGCTGTTCTATATTTGTGGCAAGTGGATATTATAAGTTTAAGTCTACTGTCAATATAAACAAAACACTTTACATACATGGTTGTAACAACACTACCAATTTATATCAGGTTGGTGGCAATAGTGTAAAGGCTATTTTTAATATTACTGGGAAAGATGTAGAGCTTAAAAATTTAAAATTTGGCGATAGCAAGGGTAATGAAAGTGAGCCTTTACTATATGTAAGAGCTGAAAACATAGTAATAGATACTTGCTGGTTCGCACAGTATCAGAACACACAATTAAATGTAAATTCAATATGTTTTAAAAACTGTTCAGCGTTTATGAGAATAGTAAATTGTTGCTTTGCAAGAATGGAAAATGACACAGCAACAATTATAAATTGTAGTAGTGTGCCTTCAGCAGGCATTATAAGTGGAAATTACTGTCTATCTAACAACTATATGGGCAATATGCCAGTAAAAATAAGTGTTATGGACAGCTCATCAAAATCAAAATTAATAATAGGAAATCAAAATACAGAATTTGTTTGATAATTAAGGAGGAAAAAATTTATGGCAAAATTTAATAGTAAAACATTCAATCCGGAGGCTTTTGGTGCATACATTGAAAGAATTCCAAAATTAAATAAAAACGAGCTTATCAGAAGTAGGGCTTTAAGAGGAAACAGCGAAATCAGAAATGCTTTTAGCAATCAGACAGGTACAGCCTATGCAATATTACCTATGTACGGTTTACTTGACGGAGAACCTCTCAACTATGATGGCGAAACAGATATTATGGCTGATACAACAACTTCATATGAAAGAGGTGTAGTTGTTGTAGGTAGAGCAAAGGCGTGGGTAGAAAGCGACTTTGCAGAGGATATTACTGCCGGTGGAGGCTTTATGGATTCAGTAGCACATCAGGTGTCAGAATATTTTGACGATGTGGACCAAGACACATTACTTGCTATTTTAACAGGTATTTACAATATGACAGGAGAAGAAAATCTCAAGTTTGTAAATGAGCATACTTACGATATTACATCAGAAAATGACGGAATGGTAGAGCCAGCTACATTGAACAAGGCTATTCAGAAAGCAGGTGGGGATAATAAGAACTCTTTTACTATTGCTATTATGCACTCAGAAGTAGCAACAAACCTTGAAAATCTCAATCTTCTTGCTTACTTAAAGCAGACCGACAGAAATGGTATTCAGAGGGATTTAACTCTTGCTACATGGAATGGCAGAGCCGTTTTAATAGATGATTCTATGCCGGTTAGTGAGGGTAAAGACGGCAAAAGTGTCTACACTACATATATTTTAGGTGAAGGTGCTTTTGACTACGAGGATATTGGTGCTAAAGTACCTTACGAAATGGACAGAAATCCAATGGTAAAAGGTGGTCAGGATACTTTATATGTCAGACAGAGAAAGTGCTTTGCACCTTTTGGCATCAGCTATACAAAGAAAAATCAGAAAACATTGTCACCAACTAATAAGGAGCTTGCAGACGGTCAGAACTGGGAGCTTGTCAATGACGGTTCAGAAGAACCAAAATACATTAACCACAAGGCTATTCCTATTGCCAGAATTATTTCAAAGGGTAGAGCGTAAATGTTAAATTACGATGATGTTGTTTTAAGACTTTTATCACTAGGCTATGAACTTCAGGAAGATGACGAATTTACATTGGAGCAGGCTATGATTGAAACTGAACAGTATATTATGAATTACTGTAATTTAGAGTCTGTACCGGAGGGATTGAAATATGTTGCCACAGACATATGCTGTGGCAGTTTCCTCCAGACTAAGGCTTCTATAGGAGAGTTAGATGGTTTTGATGTGGAAAGTGCTGTTTCAAATATTCAGGAGGGCGATGTAAGTATTTCATTTAATGAGGGAATTAATCAAACTCAGCTTTTTGACAACCTTATAAATACACTTACTAAAAAGGAAAGTGAATTAGTATGCTACCGAAAAATGCGTTGGTAAAGGCTAAAAAGGTTGTTGAGGGTCTTATGAATTTGAAATGTGATATTTACGAATATAGTGAAATTACAGAGGATAGTATTACAAGGCACAAAAGACAGATAGTACATAGTAATGTGCCTTGTAGAATATCCTATGCTACAGGACTTTTTAATGGCAAGTTAAAGTCAGGACAGGAGAAAAATTCAGACGGTGTTTCATTACAGGGAACAACTGTGAAAATGTTTTTTCCTAAGGATATAACCATAAAAGAGGGTAGTTACATAGTAGTGAAAAGTGAAAATAAAACAACGGAACTTAAAAATACTGGAGCTACAGCAGAGTTTCAAACTCATTGTGAGGTTGTAGCTGAATATGTTAAGGAGTGGGCATAGTGGTTAATGAAATTATAAAGACAATGGGTAAGCAGTTGGGAAAGAAATTTCCTGACTGCAAGATTTTTGCTGATGAAGTACCACAGGGGTTTAAAGAACCTTGTTTTCAGTTGGAGTGTACAGAAATAAAGAATAGCCTCTATCTGGGAAAAAGGTATAAATCTGAAAATACATTTGAAGTAAGGTACTATGGAAATGGTGGAAGAATGGATAGCAACGATGTTGTTATGGCATTGTTTCAACTGTTTTCTACACTTGAAATGGAAGATGGACCTATTATGGGTACTAATATGACAATGGAGAAAAATGATGACAATATTTGCTTTACAGTAAGTTATAACTGTTTCTTCATATATGATGAAGAAAAGCCAATTATGAATAAATACGATTTTACAATAGAGGAGGAAGTAATTTGAAAAACAGACTTTTAGAAATGGGTATTGATGAAGAAAACTGCAATAAAATTTTGGAAATGTTTAATAAAAGTATTGAAGAAAAGGACAGGGAAATTGCAGACATTAAATTAAATTATGAAATTGAAAATGTGCTTAATTCCTATAGTGTTAAAACAAATAAGGCTGTTAAGGCTCTACTAAATATGGAAGAAATTAAATTTGATGAAAATGGCAAATTAACTGGCATTAAGGAACAGCTTGACAATTTAAAGGGCAATAAGGATACAGAGTATCTTTTTAATAAGCAGGAGTTTAAGGGAACTGTACCAGCTGACAGTTACGAAAATATTCCCAATGTAGAGGATATGAACTATACACAGCTTTGTGCCTATATGGAGAAAAACGGTAGTTTATAGGAGGTATTTATATGGAAGAAAAATTTGCAGTAGAAGAAATTAAAAAGTCAAAGAAGTATTGCAAATACATTGATATTTTGGGTGTTGTGCTTGATGAAAACGAGGAATACACCCTTGAAGAAGTAGATAAGGCAATAAATGACTTTTTGGAAAGTGAGGTGTAGTCTATGGCACTAGGTGGGGGAACATTTGTAACACAGAATAAGACAATTCCTGGGGCTTATATTAACTTTGTAACAACAGCTACAGGGGCAACAGTTTTTGGAGAAAGAGGTGTAGTAGCCTTAGGGGATAGTTTTAACTGGGGTTCTAATAATATTTTTGAAGTAACAGCTGAGGATTTTTATAAAAACAGTATGGCGTTGTTTGGCTATGATGCTTTAGATGGAAAAATGATTGGCATTAGAGATGTGTTCAAAAATGCCAAGAAAATATATGTTGGTAGAATAAATGGAAATAATGCAAAAAAGGCAAGCTGTACTTTTGGGGAGGCCAAATATACAGGTACAAGAGGTAATGACATTAAAATTGCTGTTTATACAGACCCTGATGACAGCAGTTACAAAAATGTATATGTATATGTAGGAACAACTGTTGTAGATACTCAGAGGGTAAAGACTATGGCAGAATTAAAAGATAATAACTTTGTTGTATGGAAAAGAAATGCAACACTTACAAATACAGCAAGTACGCCAATGACAGGTGGCAATAACGGTTCTACAACTGGGCAGACAGTAGAAAAGTTTTTGGAAAGTATTGAAAATTACAGTTTTAATGCTCTTACTGTAATTTCGGATAATGAAAGCATTAGTCAACTTGTGGCAGAGTACACAAAGAGAATGAGAGATACTGTAGGCAAGAAGTTTCAGGCAGTAATACATAACTACTTTGCTGATTATGAGGGTGTAATAAATATTGACCCTTACGCAGTGTCTGACGAAGATTATTTTCTGGCTTATTGGGTAGCTGGTGCAGTTGCAGGTTGTGAGATAAATGAAAGTCTTACAAATAAGGTATATGACGGAGAAATTGAAATAGACAGCCTTTATACTCAAAGCCAGCTTGAAAACAAGATTAAGTCGGGAGAATTTGTATTTCACAGAGTGGGGGACAAAATTAGGGTTTTAAAGGACATTAACTCTTTTGTAAGTGTGACTACAGAAAAGGGCAAAATGTTTCAGAATAATCAGACAGTAAGAATATGTGACCAAATAGCTAGTGATGTAGCTGTACTTTTTGAAGAATACTATATGGGCAAAGTGCCTAATGATACTTCCGGCAGAAATTCCCTTTGGTCTGACTTAGTAAAGTACCACGAAAAACTTGTAAATATAAGGGCATTAGATGAATTTGACGAGGAGGCTATTTCTGTAGAAATGGGCGAAAGCAAAAACAGCGTTGTTATTTATGAAAAGATATGCCCAGTAAACTCAATGGAACAGCTTTATATGAAAGTTACATTGGAATAAAGGAGGTTAAGGTATGAGTGTAATTATGAATGTAAGGGACACATTAAGTGCCAAAATGGCAGAATGTTATGTTACAATAGAAAACAATAGATATAACTTTATGCAGGCAATAAACTTAACAGCTAAAGTGGAGAAAACAAAAATTCAAGTACCTATATTGGGCAAAACAGGCAGAGGAAATAGGTCTACAGGCTGGATAGGAAAGGGAAGTGCAAAGTTTCACTACAACACAAGTATTTTTCGTAGACTGTTAAAGGAATACAAAAACACAGGTCAGGATATATATTTTGATATTCAGGTGGTAAACGAGGACCCGTCAAGTGATGTAGGCAGACAGTCAGTAATACTTATTGACTGTAACATTGACGGAGGAGTGCTTGCAAAGTTTGATGCTGAGGGAGAATATTTAGAGGAAGATATGGATTTTACATTTGAAGATTTCAAAATTGTAGAAGAATTTAATAAAATTGACGGAATGTAAACCAAATAGAAAGTCGATGTACTATAGAGTATGTCGGCTTTTTTAATGCTGACAGGTATTTACAAGATAGTTAAAATTCTAATTAATGTTGTAAGTTTTTGATAAAAAGGAAATTTGTGCATTTTGTACAAAAGGCTATTAATATAAACATTGATATTAAGGATAAAAATTATCAAATTAATATAAAATTTAGAAGATTTAGGCTTAAATAGTGGGGTCACACCTATATTTAGTTATAAAAAGGAAATATGGTAAATATGTATCAAAAAGTTTCTATAAATAAATATTAGAATTGTAAAAACTGGTGCTTTTTAGTGGGTTTGAATATTGCTTTTTAGGCGAAATTTAGATATAATGATATTGACTACGAGTATGTATGTTCGAAAAAGGTGCTTTTGACTGGATAGACTGAGGTGCAACGGTTTGTTTAAGTGAGGAGGGCTGTTTTTTTGTCTTGTATTCGTAGGGACACTCGAGTCCAAGGTGTCAACTTTATATAAAGGAGGAATTTTTTTGAAAAAGCGATTATTAGCTATGGCATTAGCTACAACGATGCTTGTTACATCATTTAATGTAGTTTATGCTCAAGACGCAGAAGCAACAACAGAAACACCAGTTGTTGAAACTCAAGAAACTGCACCAGCTGATACTGTTGCTACTGGTGGTGCTGCAAGCGGCGATGACGCGGAAACACCATCTAATAAATATGGTATCGTTGATGGCGAAACTTGGCCAACAACTTCTCCATGGAAAGCTACAGTTTTCGGTAGTGTAGGTTCACAGGAAAGAATTGATAACTACGGTAATACTGAAAGTCCATTATACAAAAACGGTGTTATGCCTTACGATGTTAAGGAAAATGGTGACAGCGTTCAGGTAAGAATGGGTATACCAGATTACAATGACCCATCAAAGGCTGTTGATAGTCAGGGTAAGATTAGTTCTGACCAGGATGGTATTGTAATGTACTATCAGCAGTTAAAAGCAGATGACGATTTTACAATTTCTGCTACTGCACATGTAAATGGTATTAACAATGCAAACAATCAGGTTTCTTTCGGTGCTACAGTAAGAGATAAGGTATTTGTAAACGACGGTAACACTACAGATTCTATTACTCTTGGTGATTATGTTACAGCAGGTCCTATTGAAATGCTTAAAACAGTAAAGGGCGATGCTCTTCCAGGTGATATGAGTTTTGCATACACAAGAAAAGCTGGTGCACTTTCTGACAAGCAGACTACTACACTTACATCTGTACCACAGCCAGGCGATGATATTCCTGTAAGTATCAAGAAGTCTGGTACTAACTATACAGTTACATTTGGTACAGAATCAGCAGTAATTGATGGTTCTGGACTTTCAATGACTGATGATATTTATGTTGGTTTCTTTGCATCAAGATGTGCTGATATTACATATAACAATGTAAAGGTTAGTAAAGTTGGCGAAGCTGTTGAAGCTGGTGAAATGACTATCGGCGGTAACGGTTTCAACGGTAACGATGACCCATCATCAGCTAACTATGCAAGCAACTACAACAAACTTGAAAAGACTAGCGATTCAGCTTTCAAGGTATCTGTAGATGCAGCTTCAGCTGGTAAGGCTATTGGTAAGTTATCTAACTCTGAAGATTCTTACACTTACTATGCGTCTGAAATTTCAAAGGATGACGACTTTGTAATGACAGGTAAGATGAAGCTTGGTATGGGTACTACTGTTAACCCTAAGGAACAGGGCGGTTCTGGTCTTATTGTATTTGATAGCAAGTACAGAAAAGACGCTTCAGGTGTCGCAACTGATGTAGCTAATGGTGTAGCTGATGGTAATTCAGTTATGGCTGGTGCTATGGTTCCTGTTAAGCCAGCAAATGGCGAAAAGGGTGCAGCTTACCTTTGTGCAAGAGTTTCTAACGACAAGGGTAACAAGATTAAGTTTAGTGAAGAGTCTATTGGTACTAACCAGCAGGATTATGCAGATGAATTCACTTATACTTTAAGAAAGAGCGGTACAAGCCTTTCAATCACTATTAATGGTAGCAAGCAGGTTATTGATGTTTCTGACCTCTTTGCTAAGTCTGAAAAGCTTTATGTAGGTTACTTCGCAGCAAGAGATGCTTATGTTGATGTAACTGACCATAAGTTATCAGTTGGTAGCTCAAAGGTTGCAAGTATTGAATTAAATTCTTTACCAAACAAGACTGACTACTATGTAGGTGAAACATTTGACTCTACAGGTTTAGCTTTAAAGGTTGTTTACGAAAACGGTACTACTGATATTATCGATAGCTTAGATGATATTACATTAACTGGTTTCGAAGATACAACAGGTGGTAAGAATACATTTACATCTGTTGGTGAAAAGGAAATTAAGGCTTCTATAGGTTCTGCTTCTGTTACATTTAATGTAAATGTAAGAGGTAAGAAGGTAACAGACCTTAAATTAGACTATCTTCCAGTAAGAACTGACTTCCTTGTAGATACTGCATTTGACTCTAACGGTCTTACTCCAGTTGCTACATTCGAAGACGGTACTACAAAGACTTTAACAACTAAGAACTATAAGCTCTATGTAAATGGTAAGGAATTACCAGAAGGCACAGAACTCAAGTCTGATTTAGTTGGTAAGCAGACTGTTACAGTAATGTACACAGATGCTGATACAACTATTGACCCTAACAATGTTGGTGCAACTTACGACATCAATGTAAAGAATGCTAAGTTAGAAAGCATCAGAGTTGGTGTTGTTCCTGATAAGGTAAACTTCGTTCAGGGCGAAAGCTTTGATGATTCAGGTCTTATAATTGAAGGTAAGTATGTTCTTGAAGATGGTACTACAGTATACCGTACTCTTGACAAGAGCCTTTACACTTACTCAGGTTATGACCTTACTCAGGTAGGTAACCAGAAGGTTACTGTTACTTATAAGAATGACCCAAGCGTTACTGTAAGCTATGACATTCTTGTAACAACTGTTAAGATTGTTTACCCACAGATTGAATCATATCCATTACTTACTTATATGGTAGGCGATAGCTTTGACCCAACTGGATTAAAGGTAACACTTCTTTACAACGATGGTAGAACTCAGAATATCGATGCAGATAAGGACGGCAAGACTGTTTACTACTTATTCGATGGTTCTAACTACTATGATTCAGAAGGCAACGCTGTAGAAGAAGCAGAGGCTAAGGCTGCAAAGTATTATCTTGATTTAAGCCAGTTTAGCACAGCTTCTGAAGGTACAGGTAAGGTTTACGTTAATGTAAATACTTTAGGTGTTAGCTCATCTATCGAACTTGTAACTACTACAACTGCTAAGAAGGATTACGTTTGGAAGGGTATGTTATTCGGTGCATCTTCTATGGGTGTATCTGGTAACGCAGAAAGTAAATCTTCTCAGGTTATCTTAACAGATAATGAAGGTAACCAGTATGTAAACGATTCTAAGAATAAAGAATTCGGTTCAATCAACATGACAGGCGGTAAGCTTGACAATGTAAGTTCTGTAAGATTAAATTCTTGGACACAGTCTGGTAAGCAGTCTGGTGACCAGGATGGTAAGGCTTACTTCTATACATTAGTAGATGCTAAGAAGAACTTCAAGTTATCTGCTGATGTAACAGTAAACAGATATATTGCTGACCCTGATGACCCATCTGATTTAGCTAGAATTGAAGCTAAGATGGCTTCAGCAGGTGTTGATAAGATAACAGCTCTTGATATGCTTCGTACAGGTCAGGAAATGTTCGGTCTTGAAGCAAGAGATGTTATCCCATTTGCTGGTGGTATTGATGCAGATGGTAACTACACAGGTGGTCTTGGTAACCACATGACTACTGACCCAACAAAGGCTATGAAGGATGACGACGGTACTCCTGTTGATATCTATGAAGCTTATATTGAAAATAAGACTGTAACTGATAAGAACAAGGATACATATGCTGTTTCTTACACAGATGTTGAAAATACTTTCGCATCTAACATCGTAGTTGCAGGTGCTACAACAGACTCTACATATCCAACAGATACAAAGAGTTCTACATACTACACTAAGAGTCAGATGAACAGAATTAACATCCTTATCAGAAGTGGCGTAGTTGCTACTGATGGTGGTGGTGAAAGAATTGGTATCAAGGATACTACTGATAGTGTTCCTGTAAAGGGTGATAAGTACAACATCACATTACAGAAGATTAATGAAGGTTATATGATTACTACATATGATTATCAGACTGGTCAGACTCAGACTGAATATGATTCACTTAGTAATCTTAACTTAAATTCATTATTAGATACTCAGAACGATACTTATATGACAGTAGGTTTATCTGCTTGTCGTTGGGCTGATGCTACATTCGAAAATATCGAACTTCACGAAATCGACCCTAACACAGATAAGGTAACTATTCCTGCTGATGAAAAGGAATATTCACCAAAGCTTACTATGATTTCTAGTAACTACTCTACTACTGTTGACTATATGTTAAGCTTCAAGGCTAACAACCCTCACGGTGGTCAGATTGATGTATCTCAGAATGGTAACATTATCATTCAGGACGGTGCTGTATCTAAGAAGACTTCTATTTACAACACTACACTTGTACCTGATTCTGTAAATGAATTTACTATCGTTTACAAGCCAAGTACAGCTGATAACTGTGTATCTTTTGAACCAGTTGTAACAAGATTTAATGTAACTCAGAAGAGCAATATTAAGGACTTTAACACATTATATGTAGCTCCAGACGGTGCTGTAGATGGTGACGGTACTAGAGAAAATCCTCTTGACCTTGAATCAGCTATTGGTATGTCTAAGTTTGGTACTACTATTGTAATGCTTGATGGTACATACAACATCAAGAATACAGAAGCTGCTAAGATTGAAATTGGCGAATCACTTTCTGGTAAGGCTGACGGTAGAAAGACTATCAAGGCTGACGAAGGTGCTCACCCAGTTCTTGACCTTGAAGGCAAGTACGAAGGTTTCTCTGTATCAGGTAGCTACTGGACATTTGATGGTATTGAAGTAAAGAATGCTATGGGTAACGGTAAGGCATTCTACCTCGGTGGTCACTACGATGAAGTTAAGAACTGTACTTTCCATGATAATGGTGAATTAGGTTTCCAGATTTCTCGTTTAATTGCTACAGAAGTATCTGTAAGCGAATGGCCAAGCAACAACCTTGTATTAAACTGTGAATCTTACAACAACAACGACCCATCTAAGAACAATGCCGATGGTTTCGCTTGTAAGTTAACAGCAGGTTACAACAATGTATTCTCTGGTTGTTCATCTCACCACAACCTTGATGATGGTTGGGATTGTTATACTAAGCTTGCAACAGGTGCTATCGGTCCTGTTCAGGTTGAAAATTGTGTAGCTTATAGAAATGGTTACCAGTTAAATGACGATGCTTCAGAAACTGACTGGGGCAACGGTGCTGGTTGTAACGGTTTCAAGATGGGTGGCGAAAACATCCATGTTGCTCACTACTTAAAGGATTGTATCTCTTGGGGTAACAAGAGAAGTGGTGTAGACTCTAACTACAACCCAGGTTTCAAGATGAGAAATGTTATTTCTTACAACAACGAAGGTCCTAACATTAAGCTTTACTCTGGTACTGGTAACATTATGAAGGATGAAAACGGTAGCCAGACAGATGCTAGTAAGAAGCCTTATAAGTTCGACTACGATATGAAGGGCGTTGTTTCTTGTGCAGACCCAGCTAAGGGTGCTATTAACTTCGACCAGATTGGTAGTGTTTGGACTGACCAGGGCGAACCTGATACTACATACGGTAACCTCAGCAAGACTCCTATCGTAAGTGAAAATAACTACATCACTTACTACAACGGCGAACAGGGTAAGAACTCTAATGATGAATATGTAAATCCAGAAAACTTCTTCGAAAGTATTGACCCATATTCTTCTATTGATGAAAATATGCACTATACTAGAAGAGCTGACGGTTCATTCAACTGGGGTCCATTCCTTGCAAGAAAGGTTGCTTATGTTCACGACGCAGGCGACGAAGTTGTTTACCCAGATGTAGCAGAAAAGACAACAGCTACAACTGTTACTACTACTACAACTGAAACAACTACAGAAGCTACAACTTCTAAGACAGAAACTACTACTAAGAAGACTTCAAGTGGTGGCGGTTCAGGTGCTGTAATCAATAGTGGTGCTAAGGTAACTACTACTGAAGCTACAACAGTTGACGAAACTGCTACAGAAGTAACTACTGGTGAAGCTACAGAAGCTACAACTTCTAATGCTGCATTCGCTGTTAACCCACCTAAGGCTGACGGTGCTGATGTAACATTCAAGGATGTTCCTGCAACTCACTGGGCAAATGATGCAGTTTCTACACTTGCTAAGGCAGGCGTTGTTAATGGTTTAAGTGCTGATACATTCGGTACTGCTACTAACAGCAAGAGAGGCGACTTCGTAGTAATGCTCGTTAGAGCTCTTGGTATTGACTCTACTTCAACAGCTAACTTCAGCGATGTAGATTCTAGCAAGTACTACGCAAAGGCTATTGCTACAGCTAAGGCTTACGGTATTGTAAACGGCTACAATGACAACACATTCAAGCCAGAAAATTACATTACAAGACAGGATATGATGGTTATGGTTGCTAACGCTCTTAATGCTATGGGCGTTAAACTTGATACTGATGTAGCTTGCCTTGATAACTTCAGCGATACAGTAGGTATTGCAAACTATGCAAGAACTTCTGTTGCTGCACTTGTAAATGCTGGTATTGTTAAGGGTTCTGACAACAAGATTGAACCTGTTAAGAACATTACAAGAGCTGAAATGGCTCAGCTTGTTAAGGGCGTTTATGATAAGGCTTTAACTATTGCAGAATAATCTGTTATTACAATTCGTATATCGGATTTGATAAAGAGGGTGCTGACTTATGTCAGCACTCTTTTTTTTTTAGTGAATCGGAAAGATAAATCCGATGGCTTGTTTACAAGCCACAAGTTAACGAAGTTAACTTGTTCTGACCAATAGATAAATTTAAGGGGCTTTAACTATAGAAACATATATAATAGGAAGAAACTCGTTTTTGTGAATAAAATTTATACATTTTTAACATAGAGTTAATATATGTTTTTGGAGTTAAATTTAATTACGGTTTATTACACTTTATTTTTTGTGTATTTTTACAAGTAAACAGGGATTTTCAAGAGATTATAGAATATGGAATGTTACATTTATATTACACAAATTCAGTAAATAAACTAGATACAGGGTATGTGGTGCTAAATATAGAAAATATCTCATTAAACTGGATATTTTGTGGAAAATATATAAAAATGTTAAAAGAATAGCCTTATTATACAAGTTTTGTTGTGGAAAATGAATAAAAATATACAAAATAATTATGTAGCAAAACAAGTTTCCTAAAAAAATTTACATTTTTTGTGCAAAAAGAATGAAAGAATTTTTAAAATAAAATTGACTTTTATATTAAAAGCAAGTATAATTCTACTTGAATAGATACTTTATAGGAGAAGATATGCACATTCTCTACATGGGGTATTTTCAAAATTTATAAAGGAGGAATAAAAATTGAAAAAATCTTTCAAGAAAATTGTAAGTGCTGTACTTGCAGCGAGTATGACTCTTACAAGCGTAATGGTTGTCAATGTTGCACCTGTTACGGCAGCTGAGGCTTTTTCAGGTAAGGCTACTATCAATGCTGAAACAGTTAAAACGCTTTTCGCATCAGGCTTAACTGATGGTAATGAACTTGGTTCAGGCGTTTCTATTGTTAATGGCGGTTCAGCTTTCACTTACAAGGCTAACAACTTAAAGTTTACTGATGGTTCAGCTTACTCAACTGAATTCCAGATTGGTAACGGTAACGAAAAGTTAAGCCAGACACTTAAAGCTGGCGATGACCTTGGTGGTGCTGTTGAAAAGGGTCTCAAGATTGAAGCTGCTAAGGCAGGTACAATTAAAATTTATGCAGGTTTAGGTTCTTCTGGCGTTATGGAAGCTCCTCTTTGCCTCGTTGATGCAACAACAAACAAGGTTGTTGATGCACAGTCACTTGTTAATACAGGTGATGCTAAGTCAAAGGTTTATAACACTCCTACATTTACAGTTCCTGCAGCAGGTACTTACTACCTTGTTCAGAACGGTAAGATTTCAAGTGTAAATCTTGCAGTAATCGAGCTTGACTTAAACGGTGGTTCTGCTCCAACAACAGAAACTACTACAACAGTAACAACTACTGAAACAACTACAGAAACTACAACTGTAGCTCCAACTACTACAACAGAAACTACTACTGAAGTTTCTACAGAAGCTGTAACAGCTAAGGTTGTTGTAGATAAGGCAACAGTTAAGGTTGGCGAAACAGTAAATGCTAATGTTGCTCTTGTTGGTAACAAGGGTTTCAATAACTATACAGCTTTCGTAGAATTTGACCCAACAATTGTTGAACCAGTTGATGCAATTAACGGTACAATTACTAAGGAAGTTGCAGGCGTTACATATACAGCATCTGATGCAGCTGCTCTCAAGGGTCAGTTTGCAAATGTTCCAGCTGTAGGTAACACAGACTTTACTGGTGCTGACGGTGCTAAGACACAGGCTCAGTTAGGTAAGGTTAAGTATGCTTATGTTGTTCCACAGCAGATGGTTAACGGCACAGCATTACAGGAATTTAACACAGACGGTAACCTCTTTGGTATTTCATTCAAGGCTATCAAGGCTGGCGATGCTAACATCAAGGTTACATTCGTAGGTAACCAGCTCTCAACAGTATCTAGCGATGCAACTATTGCAAAGACAGCTACTGTAGAAACAGTTGACGCTGCAGTTAAGGTTGAAGAAGGTTCAACTCCAGCTCCAGTTGACGGTTTCAAGGGTCAGGCTACTATTGATTCTAATGCTATTAACGCTTCTGGCGTAACATCTCTCAAGGGTGGAGATTCACTTCTTGCTGATGGTGGTAAGAACTATGTTCAGATTAAGTTAGCAGCAGGTGCTTCTGCATTCACATTCAAGTCAAATATTACTAACTTTACAGATGGTAAGTCATTTGACGCAGAATTTAAGAAGTTCCAGGTTGGTAAGGGTAACGAACTTATCCCTGCAGACCTTACAGTTGGTTCTGATGTAACAGCTGACGTAGAAAAGGGTATCTCTATGAAGTTAGGTGGCAGTGGTACAGTTACAATCCACGCTGGTTTAGGTTCTTCAGATGCAATGTCAGTTCCTGTTTACCTCATCAACACAACTACTAACAAGGTTGTTTCTATCTCTAACATTGATAGAGATGCAGCAACAGCAAACTTATTCTCAGTTTGTACACTTAGCGTTCCTGAAGCTGGCGAATATGTTGTAGTTCAGCCAGGTAAGGGTTCTAGCTTAAATATTTGTACTATCGACCTTAACATCGCAGGAGGTTCAGGTTCTGATGATACAACAACTACTACAGAAGTAACAACTACTACTGAAACTACTACAGAAACAACAACAACAACTGAAACTACTGAAACAACTACTTTAGGTGCTGATGGTGGTCTTGGTTTCCTTGCTGATAAGACAGTTAAGACTGGTGACACAGAAGTTACTCTTGACTTTGGTGCTAAGAGCATCAACACAGCTATGAGTGCTTTCACTGGTTTCATCGTTTACGATGCAAGCAAGGTAGAAATGGTTTCTGCTGAAGGTAATAATACTGGTATCGTTAATATGATTAACGAACAGATTGCTTATGCTCCAAGTGCTTCTAACCCAGATTATCCTGGTGCTAACGGCACATTAACTACAGCTCAGCTTGGTAAGATGAAGGTTGCTTACATCTACAGCGATGGTTCTGCAATTTCTTCAATCGGTACTCCTGATGCTACACTTGCAAGCGTTAAGTTCACTATTAAGAATGTAAACGCTGGCGATGTAATTCCTGTTCAGTTCGTTTCAACTGAATCAGATGGTAGCGTTGCTTACACAGTTGATGGTAAGCTTGCTACAGTTGGCTTAAATGCTAACATTATTGTAGCTGGTGGTTCTACAGAATCTACAACAGAAACTACAACAGTTTCTACATCTGAATCTACTTCAGAAACAACAACAGTTTCTACAACAGAAACTACTACAGCAGCTCCAGTAGTTCCTACTACAGAAACTACAACTGCTCCAACAACTACTACTACAACTGAAGCTAGCTCTGAAACTACTACTAAGAGAACATCTTCTGGTGGTGGCGGCGGCGGTGGTGGCGGCGCTTCTGTAAAGAAGACAACTGCAGCTACTACTGAAGTAACAGAAGAAACAACTTCTAAGGTTGTTGAAGGTAGCACAGAAGCTACTACTAACCAGATTGTTATTAGTGACAACGGTGAAGTTAAGATTGTAACTCCAGACGGTACAGAAGTTAAGGTTAACGTACCTAAGGATGTTGTAAATAGTGATGTAAACTTCTCTGACTTAGGTAACTATGGTTGGGCTAAGGATTACATCAACAAGTTAGCTGAACTTGGTATTGTAACTGGTACTGAAGACGGTATCTACTCTCCAGAACTTGGTTGCAAGAGAGGCGACTTCGCTATCCTCATTAACAGAACTCTTGGTTTACAGGTAACTCCAACTAAGAACTTCAGCGATAACGAAGAAGGTAAGTACTACTATAACGATGTAAGAATGGGCTACACAGCTGGTATTTTAAGTGGTTATGGTGACAATACTTACAAGCCTGAAAAGTATTGTAACAGAGATGAAATGTTCGTTCTCGTAGCTAAGACTCTTGAATACTTAGGCGTAGATGTAACAAGCACTCCAACTTCTGTAAACAACAAGTACAATGATGTTGCAGATGTAGCTTGGTGGTCAGCTCCTTACCTTGCATTCCTTACTCAGGAAGGTATCGTAACTGGTAGCTCAAACGGTAATGTTGAACCTAAGAAGAACATTAATAGAGCTGAAATGGCTGTTATGATGTACAAGGATTACGAATTCGTTAAGGATTATGTTGATGGCCTTGTAAAGGATGCAGCTACTACAACTACTGAAGAAACAACTGAAGAAACTACAGTAGATGAATCAGCTTCTACAACTGAAACAACAACTGCAGAAACTACTGCTGAAACTACTACAGTTGCAGAGTAATTGATGTATATACAAAAAAGGCGTTGACTTTTGTCAGCGTCTTTTTTTGTGCCTATAACAGGAAAAAATTGTTTGGTATATAAAATGGTATAAATAACAAAAAATCTGAGGTTTACACATAATTTGCAAAGATAATAATTATTAATTAAATAAGAAAAATTTAGAATTACTTATAATCTTTCACAAAAAAGAACTTAATAATTTGTTAAGAAATTGGAAAGGTTGTATAAATTTTTTGAATTGTTTAAAATCTACAATAAATTATTGATTTTAAAATTGGTTATGGTATAATATTACTAGATAGTGTAATTTAGGTGAGGAAAGACTATTTATAATTACACAATTCTGTGCTGAAAAGCACAAATAAAAAGGAGGTTTTCCAATGAAAAAACACACGAAAGTTGTTTTGAGCAGAATTGTTGCCTCAGCTTTAGTAGTTGGTGCAATGTTTTCTAATGTAATTGCTGACCCAGCATTAGATACTGCTCCTGCAGCAGTTGAAGAAGTTGCTGACTCCGTTGTTACTCCAGGTGGTGTATCTGTTGGTAATGGCGACGAAGCTACAGAAGAAACTACTGTAGTGGAAGATGTAACAGAGGAAACTACTGCTAATACAGCAGTAAATGCTCCAGAAACTGCTGAAGTCGGTGTGGATTACACATTTGACTTTAGAGATGGTAGTATTGTTCCTGCTGACACATCTTACAATGGTAATGCAGAGATAAAGTATGGTATCTTGGACATTCAGCCAGGTACTCAGAATGGCTTTGGATACAATGGTGCAGACCATGGTTCAATTTTCAAGGCAGGCAACACAATAGCTATTGAAGTTGCAGGTCCTGTTACATTGTCTATTGGTGGTTGCCAGTATTCAAAGGGTGATATTACAGTTACAAACAGTGACGGTACATACAGCGAAACAAGAGCTGCTGCTACTGCTAACTGTTTAGGACATGGTGATGATAGCACAATTGATTTTGCATATACAGGTGGTGCATCTGTACTTACAATCAATTTCTCAGCTACTACTTATGTTCCTGTAATCAATATTTTTGCTTCTCAGGACGGGTCAGAAGTTTCAACTCCTGAAGTAAACAGAATTTATAACTTTGATTTTACAAAGGACACAATGACAGCAGCTGGTACATACGGCTTTATGACTATTAATGAAGATTCACTTGCTGCTAACTTTAATGGTGCACAGCATGGTGTTGAATTTAAAGACGGTAATACTTTCACTTTCCCTGTAAGTGGTAATACAATCTTTAAGTTCGGTGGTTGCCAGTATTCAGCTGGTTCATTTACAGCAACAGCATCTGATGCAAATGGCAAGTTTGTTGAAAACCCAGTTAAGGGTCAGACTTCAGCTTGTTATCATCAGGACGGCACAACAGCTGACATTACATATGTTGGTGGTGCTGGTACAGTAACTATTGCAGTTACTGGTGGCAAGATGTATGTTCCTAATATTACAGTTGTTCCTGCTCGTTACGACATTGATGTTGTTCCTTACGAACAGAAGACAGCAACAGTAAATGTAAACGGAACTACTCTTACAGTTGTTACAGGTGCTACAATTACAGACAACGCTACAGTTACAGTAAGTAAGGGCGAAGTTGTAAATGCTGGTGCTGAAAGTGCAAAGGTAAAGATTTCTTTAGGTAAGCAGACACTTAGTGATGCTATGCTTACAGAGGCAACTGGTTGTTCAGCAAAGGTTGTTGACGGTAGCGTTGTTCTTACATTTGATAAGCCAGAGGCTAAGCCTTACACTTATACAATCAATGTAGCTGATACAGATGCAACAGTTGACCCACAGCCAGGTGATATGTTCAACTATCAGTTTACTGATAAGAATGTACTTCCTCAGGATACATCAGTTAAGTATTCTACATTCTCAACTGATGACGGTATTGTAACATTTACTTCTCCTAAAGAAACATTTGCTTTCCACGATGGTTCTCATGGTGCTAATCTTGGTGTAGGCGATAGTATTTCATTTAAGGTAGCAGGTAATGCAATTATTACTTTCGCTACTTGCCAGTATTCACAGGCAGATGCAGTAATGAACTTTACTGATGCAGAAGGCAACAGCTTAGGTTCTTGCTCATTTACAAACAATGGTGCCGGTGCTTGTGGTTCACAGACATTCTCTTACAAGGGTGCTGCCGGTGTGATTACAGCTACACTTGCTGGTACAGAAGGTTTAAGCTACTTACACGGCTTAACAATTCAGAATGAAAAGCAGTCTGAAGATTCAAACGGTAAGATTGATGTTTGGGATTTCGGTGGTGCTGAACTTGATTCAAATGTTTATAACAACAGATTAACAGCTGATGTTATTAATGGTTTCTATGATTCTTCTATTGCTGCTGGTTCAGGTGGTAATGTTGCTCCATCTAGCTTTAGTGCAGGTAACTTGAGCTGGGTTGGTGGTATCAACGATAGAATCAGAACTTCTAACGAAGCTATTACAAGATATGATACTCAGGTAGGTAATTCTACATTAGAGGGTGCAACTGGTAGATTATATGTCAACAAGGCAGACGATTCTTCAAGATGCTTCTCTATTGCTTTAAAGGCAGACGATATTGTAACAGTATATGCAAACTCTCAGGCAGGTGGCTCACTTACTTTTGAAAGAGCTGATGACCCAACTGCTCAGTCTGTAACAGTTGATAACCCATCTACTGGTGTTACTGCTACTTTCGTTGCAGAACAGGACGGTACATACAAGATTTATGGCAAGACTGGTAAGCCAAGTTATTACAGAATTGTAAGACAGGATGCTAAGTATTGTGACACAACAATTAATGTAGCAACTCCAGCTGGTTTCCCAACTGATGCTTCTCTTGTATTAACTAATACAACAACAGGTAAGAATTTTGATGTAGCTGTAACAGGTGCTACTGTATCAGCTAAACTTCCTACAGGTTATACTTATTCATTAAGCCTCAAGGGTGCAGATGAATATGTTGTAGCAACTCCAGCTACTATTACAGTTGCTGACGGCGAAGAAACTAAGACTGAAAATGTAACAATCAATGCTGTTGACCTTGTAACAGTAACAGGTTCTATTACAGGTCTTGATGCAGCTAACCTTGCAAAACTTGCAATCGTTGCAACAGTTCCAGAAGGTAAGATTTATCAGCCTAAGTTTGCTATCAACGCAGAAGCTGGTACTTACACAGTTAAACTTGAAAAGGGCGTAAGCTATGCTTTAACAGCTAACGGTGTAAACGATTACTCAATCGGTATTAACACAATTTCAGCAGATGCTGATTCTACAAAGGATGTAGCATTTGCTCAGAAGACTCTTAACCCAGTAAAGATTAATCTTGTTGGCGAAGGTGCTTCTATTTCTAATATTGATGAATTAAAGGCAAACACTAAGGTTACATTTACTAACCTTAATGAAGAAGGCTATGTATATACATTTGGCTTAAATGATGAAATGTCATTAAGAGCTGGTACATATACTGTAGCATTATCAGGCTATAACAAATATCCAGTTGCTCCTGGTCTTATCTCTAACTTAACAGTTACTGATGGTGCAGAGGCTACAAAGGATATTACTCTTAACAATGCAACTAAGTGGAGCTTCGGTTCTGCTTCAAACGATACTCTTACAAATGAATCAGCTTACAACGGTCTTGTATTTACAGGTGCTGTTAAGACTGAATCTGGTAAGGCTCATCTTGTTGCTCCAGCAGGAACAACAATCGAAGTACCTGTTAAAGCAGGTCAGAATGTAAATGTAGGTTACTACTATCAGGCAGACTTTACTGTAAATGGTCAGACAGTTACTTCTAACTCTGGTTCAACAAGCAAGTTTGAATCTAGCGACTTTACAGCTAATGCTGACGGTACATTAACTATTACAGTTAATACTTTAACTTACTTTACTGGTATTACAGTAGGTACAAAGGTTCCTTATGCTGAAAACATTTATGTTGGTGCTGATAAGGAATACAAGACAATTAATGATGCTCTTGCAGCTGTTCGTTTAATGGATAGACCAAATAGCGAAAGAGTAACAATCAATGTTGACCCTGGCGATTATCAGGAAATGCTTGTAATTGATGTTGATAATGTAACATTAAAGAATACAGCAGCTAACCCTGATACTGCTCTTATTAACAAGGGTGTAAACATTACTGAAAACGGTGTAAGAGTAACATCTTACTATATCCATGGTTACAACTACTTCTCAATGACTGACGATTGTAAGTATGATGAAGAAGTATTAAAGACAAACAAAGAAAATGGTTACCTTTCATTTGAAAACCCAGGTTCTGGTACTACAAAGAACTCTTACTGGAATGCAACAGTTACTGTAAGAGGTACAGGTTTCGAGGCTGATGGTATTATCTTCGAAAATTCTGCTAACCAGTACATTTCAACTAAGGAAGCTAACGATGTTGTTCAGGAATGGACAGTTGGTGGTAAGGGTACTAGACCTACAACTGCTGGCGATACTTCTGTTCAGAACAAGTCATTTGTTGAAAGAGCTGCTGCTATTGCTATTCTTGGCGATAAGGCATACTTCAACAACTGTAAGTTCGTAGGTAGACAGGATACACTTTACGGTGCATCTAATATTAGAGCTGCATTTAACAAGTGTACTGCTATGGGTGGTACTGACTTTATCTTCGGTGGTATGGTTGCAACATTCTACAAATCTGACATTATGATGAACACTTCTGAAGATAACAATGATGTAGCTTATCTTACTGCTGCTCAGCAGGCATCTGGTAGAGGTTACTTAATGTATGATTGTAATGTAGTTTCTACTACTCCTGGTGTTGATACAGCATCTGAATATGTAAGTAAGCCTGGTTACTTCGGTAGACCATGGCAGGCAACTACTTCTGAAGTTGCATTTGTAAATACTACAGTAGGCGTAGCTAGTGATGGCACATCTCTTGTTACTCCAGCTGGTTGGTCAGCTTCTTTAGGTGGCGAGGCTAACTGCTATGAATACAATACTAAGGAATTAGCAGGCGTTGATAACTCTGCAAATAGAGTTGCTTGGTCAACTGTATTAACAGAACCTAAGCTTGCTGACGGTACTGAACTTGTACCATATACTTATACTCAGGGTACTGACGGTTGGAACCCAATTAAGATTGATGCTGGTAAGGTTTGGGGCGATGTTGACGGCAACGGCGTAGTTGAAGCTAACGATGCTGCTTTAACTTTACAGTACACTTTAAGACCTGAACAGGTTACAGGTTTTGATTCAACAGTAGCTAATGTAAGTGACGGTACAGTAGACGGCGTAATTAATGCTTACGATGCAGCATTAATTCTCCAGAAATCTCTTGACAATAGCTTTAAGTTCCCATTTGAAAAGGGTGGTAGTGAGGACACAACAGAAACTACTACTGAAACAGCAACAGAAGTTACAACTGATGGTACAACAGAAACAACTACTAATGCTGAACCATCTGGTAATGAACCTAAGGTTTATGTAGTAGGTGACTCAACAGCTTGCCACTATGGCGATACTGATGATGTAAACTTCTACTATAAGAGAGTAGGTTTTGGCGATAAGCTCCAGAACTACTTAACAGGTGCTCAGGTTGTAAACCTTGCACTTTCAGGCAGAAGCTCAAAGAGTTTCGCAACAGGTATTAACGAAAACGGTGCTGTTGATGATTCAGCAGTAGCAAACTATACTCAGCTTAAAGAAAATATTAAGGCTGGGGATACACTTATTATTGCTTGGGGTCATAATGACGAAAAGACAGATTCTTACAGATTTACAGACCCTAACGGCGATAAGGATACAGCAGGTTCTTTCAAGAACTCACTTTACGAAAACTATATTAAGCTTGCTCAGGATAAGGGTGCAACTCCTATCCTTTGCACTCCAATCGTAAGAAGAACTACAAACTACAACGCAACTACAGGCGTTACAACTTGGGCTAACAATGATGTTCATGTTGCTAACAATGGCGATTATGCTCAGGCTGTTAGAGATTTAGGTTCAGAACTTGGTATTACAGTTATTGACTCACTTTCTAACACAAAGGCATTATACGAATCATTAACTCCAGGTGCAGCTCCTAAGGACGCTGACAATGGTGATAGCGAAACAGTAGCACCAACAGGTTCAGCAGCATTACATGCAACTGACCAGGGCCTTGTTGTAGATAATACTCATCTTAATGATTTTGGTGCAACTATGGTAGCTTATATGATGGCTAAGGATATTCAGGCATCTAACACTTCTCTTGCATCTAATGTTACAAATCTTACTGAACCAACAGTAGATATGCTTACAAGAAATGCTAATTGGGTTAAGTTTGATGAAGGTGTTTGGAACAATCCTAATATTTGGAAACTTTCTTCTCCATGGGAAGCTATGGCATTTGGTTCAGGTGTAAGTGGTATTACAGAAGATAGTCATCCAAATCACGATGCAATTCAGAAAGACGCAACTACATTTGAACTTGTTGTTAAGAATAACAAGGGTAAGATTGCAGGTAGCGAAGACGGTATGATGATGGCATTCCAGCAGATTGGTCCAAATGATGACTTCACAATATCAGCTACAGCAACAGTAGGCGAAGGCTTTACTGTAGGAAATCAGATTGGCTTCGGTCTTATCTGTAGAGATAATATGTTTATTGCAGACAACTACAAGACAAAGGCTGACTATGTAACAGCAGGTTACACTCAGCAGTCTGTAGGTGGTAACTCAACTCCAATTGCTCCATTTGCAAGATTAAATGGTGCTCTTGATAAGGCAAATGTTCTCGAATCTGCTCCAGCAGCAGGCGATAGCATTGAACTTAAACTTACAAGAAAAGACGGTGTTTATACAGCACAGTATGGTAACAACACTCCTGTAACATACTCTGATGTAAACCTTGCAGCATTAAATGCTGGCCACGACTATGTAGGTATGTTTGTTTCAAGAAATGCTGATATTACATTTAGCAATGTTTCATTAACAGTTGATGCTAAGTAATTGACATATTAAATATGTGGAAAAGTGGTCAAATGAAAGTTTGACCACTTTTTTGTGTTTAAAAATTTTGTGAAATAAAAAAATCTCTTTATTTATAGAAGAAACGCATTTTATTTACAGAGTGTGTAGAAAGAATATTAAAATGTAGGGGAGGGTGTTGGGTGTGTACAAATGTTAGTTTGTGTATATTAAAAAATGTATTTGTGCATAAGTCAGAAAAATAGCTTTTGTGGATAAGTTCAAATATTTTCTTATGTGTATAAATAGAGAAATGTTACAATACCAAAAACAGTTTTGTAACATTTACTGTAAAAATAATGGCAATAAAAAGGGAAAAAACAATTAAAAAATACAAAACTGTCCGTAATGTTACGCCAATGTGGTTCAAAGATTACGATTGTGACACTAATGTTACAGCTATTTTACACTTACCCAAAACCCCTTGATTTTTGATTTTTATGGTGTTATATTATGTTCAAGCAAAACGACAGCAGTAACTACAAGGTATGTTACAGTAATATTACAAATTACCTTTTTAGTTGACTAGTTGTAGGTGTAATGCTATAATACTTTTGTAAAAGAGGTAAATATGCTAGCCTCTACACATTTATTTTCATAAGGAGGAAACAAAGAAATGAAAAAGAAAATTGCTCTTTTATTAGCAGCTGCTATGACTGTTAGCATGCTTCCAATGTCAGCAATGGCTGGTTCTACTAACACAATTAGCGTTACAGCTAATGTTAAGACAAATGAAGCAGTTAAGGTTAACGGTGCGTTTACTCAGTTACAGATTAAGCCACTCGATACAATCGCTTCTAACTCATCTATCGTTCTCGACCTCGAAAACGGTGAATACAACGAAGATTACTTCAAAGAATGTGCATACAAGGCTCACGATGGTGAATCTTATGACACAGTTTACAACTACAATGTTAACGACCCAGAAGCTGGTCTTAAGGCTTATGTAGGTGCAAAGAACGAAAGAGAATTACCATACAAGCTTAAGTACATCAACAAGACTTCTATGGAAGTTCAGTTATACCCAATCGACGCTAAGTGGGTTAACCAGAACAACTCTGGTGGTGCTAACGAAGCTACAAAGGGTACTCCTGTATACCAGATTTCATTACCAGTTGACGCAACTGATGATGAAGGTGATGTAAAGGTTACTGTAGACGCTAACTCAACTACAGTTACTGGTGGTGGTTCTTACACTATCGCTAAGGTTACTTCTGGTTCAGGTTCTACAACTTCTTCTGTAGTATCTACAGATGTTAAGACTCACAGTGGTAACATCAGCGTTCCACAGATTACAGTTAAGGAAGATGTTTCTGGCACTTTCACAACTGAAGGCGGTACTGTTAAGGTTAAGGCTAACGGCCCTTACAAGTTCAAGGCTGGTACAGTTACATTAAAGAGTGGTGTTAACGCTGCTATCGGTGGTTCTATTGCATTAAGCCAGACTATCGCTGACGGTGCTAACGAAGTAGTATTCACACTTTCTAAGGAAGATATCGCTAAGATCGACAAGGATAAGTTATCTTCATTAACTATCGACGGTCTTGTAATGGTTCCTAACAACGACGAAAAGAACTACGGTGATGTATATGTAACAGTTTCTGGTACAGATATCACTAGCCAGCAGTTAAAGGTTGGTACAAGAGCTGACTACGGTTTCAACTTAACAGCTATGACTGAAGCTCCTACAATCTTCGCTGGTAGATCTCCATTAAGAGATGACGATCTTGATGATGACGATTTCAAGACAGCTAAGTTCAGATTTGAAGAAACTACTCCAGGTGCTTGGTTAACTTCAAGAAAGCTTGAATTCACTGTTCCTGATGGCGTTAAGATTATCGGTATGGACGTTGATAAGGTTGACAAGTTAAACCAGTCTAACTTCGAAAATGGCGCTTGCCTTTCTAACGATGGTCAGACTTTAAGAATCGAAAAGGATTCTGATGTATTCAACGGTTTCTCAAGAAACGATGCTGCATACGTAGATATGTACCTTTACCTTTCTACAGATGCTGCTTTCACTGGTGATGTAACAGTTGCTGTTTCTGGTGCTGGTGTTGAAGCTGACACTATCACTCCTGTAACAGTTGCTAAGGTTGTAACTCCAATCACTGTTGAAGCTACTGAAACTAAGGCTGCTATGGGTTACCAGAACATTGATACTTCTGATATCACTATTACTGAAAATGCTGCAGGTGCATTACTTGATGGCAACACAGTTAAGTTAGCTATTGATTCATTATACGGTTCTAAGGAATTAGGTTTCGCTGATGCTGATAACCTTACTTTAACTACTGATGGTAACTTAGAAGCAAAGAACTTCAAGGTATCTGATGGCGAAATGAGCTTCAAGGTAGATACTGCTTCTTACAGCACTCCATCTACAGTTAAGATTACAGGTGTTCAGGTTGGTACAACTCGTTCAGTACCTTACGGTGCATACGACTTAAAGGTATACGGCGACGCTGTAGTTAACAACTACGATGATGATGTTGATACTTACTCTAGCACAATCTGCTCAGGTAGCGTAAGTGACCCTGATACAACAGCTGCTGCTCTTAACAAGGATATCGACGATTCTTCAACTCACAAGCTTGATATGTTCGATGTAAACGAAGGCTTCAAGTTTGCTGGTTACTTAAATGTTGACGGTTCTGCTTCTGGCGAATCTGTATTAACTAAGAAGGTTGAAGTTACTATTGGCGAAAAGAATGTAGTAATGGATGGCGAAAAGGTTGATACTGATGTAGCTGCTTACATCCAGGCTTCTAGCAACTCTACAATGGTTCCATTAAGAGTTGTAGCTCTTGCTCTTGGTGTTGACTCAGCTAACGCTGCTAACCCAGATGAAACTAACGCTGTAAACTGGGATGCAAATTCTAAGACAGCTACTATCGTTTACGGTCAGGGTTCTACTAAGACTGTAATCCAGTTCCAGGCTGGTTCTAACAACATGAATGTTAACGGTTCTACTATCGCTATGGCTAACGGCGTAACTGCTGAAATCACTGACGGTAGAATGTTCGTTCCTTTCAGAGCTTTAGGTCAGGCATTCGGCGTATCTGTATCTTGGGATGCTGATACAAAGACAGCTATCTACAACGCTTAATTTATAAAATATAATTTCGATTATATATAAATTTCAAATTGGAGAATCCTTCGGGGTTCTCCTTTTTGGTAATACTAAAGACTGACATAGTTCGACAAGAAGTGTGCATAATTCTTGTTAGGACAAATGTCGGTCTTTTTGTATTTATGGCTTTCCCAGTTATTGGTTAGACTTTTACACATAAAAACAGCAAAATTAAACATAATATTACTATGTTAAGAAGATATTTTATTTATGGTAATTTAGGAATATTTATGGAAGTTTTTTGGACAGGTATGCAGTCTTTTATAAAAAGGGGGGATATTTGTTTAACGGGTACAACATCTGTTATTATGTTCTTTATTTATGGTCTTGTGGTGTTTATGGAGCCTTTGTTTAAACAGTTAAAGGGGCAAAGTGCCATTGTAAGAGGTATGACATATGGTCTGCTTATTTTTGCTATAGAATTTTTTAGTGGCACAGGTTTAAAGGCTGTAAATGCTTGTCCTTGGGATTATTCTTCAGCGGTTTATAATATAAATGGTCTTGTAAGACTGGACTATTATCCAGTATGGATATTCGTGGGCTTGGTTTATGAAAGAATATATAGTTTTTTGAAGTATAATAAAAGGCGATTGAAAAATCGCCCATAAATTGACTTGAAACAGCATATTTTATTATTGTAGGGCTATCCCCATAAGGCTTTACAGATTAATAAACTGGCTATAACACCTACAAAGTTGGCAACAAGAGCACCGGCAAGAGTATATCGTGTCTGTTTCACCTTTATTGACATAAAATACAGGCTCATTGTGTAAACTATAGTTTCAGTACAGCTCATCATTACAGAAACAAATCTACCAATAAAACTGTCTGGTCCGTAATTTTTGAACACATCTAAAAGTATGCCCGTACTGGCAGAGGAAGAAACAAGTCGCATAAATGTTATAGGAAGTGCCTCTTTTGGAAATCCTATGGCATCAGCAATAGGGGATAAAAAATTACAGAGAATATCTAAAGCACCACTGGAGCGAAGAATACCTACGGCAACCATAAGCCCTATAAGTGTAGGAAGTATTTCATAGGTTATTTTAAAACCCTCTTTTGCACCTTCTACAAAGGCATCGTAAACATTGACTTTGTTTGCAAAGCCATAGTAAAGGAAGTACACAAATATTATGGGAATTATTAAGTCGGAAATTATAATTAGGAAATTCATTTATTATACTTCTCCATTATTTTTAAAAATATAATTGCAGTAATAGTTGATACAAGGGTTGTAGCTATTCCAGGACCGATAATTTCTGAGGGTGCTTGGGAATTATACTGTGTTCTGTAGGCAATAAGATTGACAGATACCAACTGGAGTGAGGACATATTGAAAATCATAAAGCCACACATAGCCGTTGTTGCTCTTTCTTTGTGTGGGTTGTATTTTTGAAGTTCTTCCATAGCCTTTAAGCCGGCCGGTGTAGATGCCCAGCCTAAGCCTAAAAAATTGGCTATTACATTAATGCCTATATACTCCATAGCTTTGCTTTCTTTAGGTACAGAGGGAAAAAGACGGCTCAAGAAAGGCGTAATTTTACGGCACATAGATGAAACTATACCGGCTTTTTCGCCTATTTTCATAAGACCTGTCCAAAGTGAAATGACCCCTAGCATTGTTAAAGCTGTAGATACAGCCTCCCTTGCCGAAGATATAGCACCGTTTGTTACATCTGCCATATGCCCTGTAAAGGCTGCTGACAATATTCCAATAAGTATCATACCTGCCCATATGTAGTCTAGCATTGTTATCACTCCTTTTTATTTAATGGTATGTCCGACTTTTTTTACTTATGACAAAAATCGCCTGAAAGCTATGGATATTAAAGGAAAAATTCATTTATTTGTAATAGAAAAAAATAGTGATGTATGTTATACTTAAATTGGTTAATGAGAAAATAAGAATATTAAAAAGAAGGTGATGTTGTGAATGCTGAAACTATGAATCCTATGGATAATTTAATAAGAAAAATGAATTTGTCTACATTGAGCATTCCCTCTGTACATATTACCGATATTATAGATATTATTATTGTTGCCATTGTTATTTATACAGTAATTCATTGGATAAAGGAAACTCGTGCGTGGTCACTTTTTAGAGGGCTTATGGTAATTGCCTTATTCTCTCTTTTAAGCTATAACCTCCACTTTTATACTATTACTTGGATAATAGAAAGAACTTTTTCAGTAGGCGTAATTGCCGTAATTATAATCTTTCAGCCGGAACTTAGAAAGGCTTTGGAGCAGATTGGTGCAAGTGGTTTTTCTAGCGTTACAGGGCTTTTGCAGACCAAATCATCTGACGATAGGCTTTCTCCTCAAGATGCTAACGAAATTGCAGAGGCCTGCGTCAAAATGGCAGAGGTTAAAACTGGTGCATTAATTGTAATAGAAAGAAATGTATCAATGGGCGATATTGTAAGTGCATCTGGCGTTGCAGTAGATGCTGTAATTTCCAGCCAGTTGCTCATAAATATATTTGAAGATAAAACACCTCTCCATGACGGTGCTGTTATTATAAGAGATAACAGAGTTGCTGCTGCATCTTGTATTTTGCCTGTTACACAAAGTGAAATAGGTCAGGAATTAGGTACAAGACATAGAGCTGCCGTTGGTGCAAGTGAAGTTTCTGATGCTTTTATTATTGTTGTAAGTGAAGAAACTGGCAAAATTTCTATTGCCAGAGATGGCAAGTTGGAAAAGGCTGTTAGTGAGGCAGTTTTCCGTCAGGAACTTTTGAACCTTTGCGAAAAAACAGCTCCAGCAGGAGCAAAAGCAATAAACAAAATATGGAGGGGGATGAGCAGACATGACAAATAAAACTGATGTATCCTCTAAATTTAAGAAGTTTATGTCAGACGATATTATGTTAAAGATAGTATCTCTGATTATTGCTGTTTTCCTTTGGTTTATTGTTATGAACACAATAAATCCAACAGAGGTAAGAAACTATCCTGCCTCTATTGTCTTTGAAAATGCCTCTGTATTAAAAGAGCAAGGTCTTACAATGGTAAATGAGGGAGATTTTGAAGATACAAAAATTAACCTTAGAGTTGAGGCAACAAGACCAGCTTTGGACGAGCTTAGTAAAAATAATTACAAAAATAATATTACAGCTCAAGTGGATTTATCTAAGATTGAACTTGACGATGACCAGACTTATCCCGTAAAAGTGCAAGTACCAGTTAAGCCGTCATTGCCGTCAACTTTATATACTTATACCTATGATGTGTCTAGCTATTATCCAACATATGTTGAAGTTGAAATTGATAGAATTGACAGTATAAAGAGAACTTTAAGGGTTTCTACAACAGGTAGTTTGGCAAATGGCTATACAGCAGATAACCCTGTATGTGATGTAACAAGTGTTACTGTTACAGGACCGGCTAGTCAAATAAGTAATGTAGCTGTTGTAAGAGCAGAGGTTGACTTAAATGATAGTGTAGGTACTATAGTTCGTGATGTTGTTGTAAAGGCTTATGATGCTAGTGGTAATGAACTTACTAATTTCACAAGTGACCCGGCAACGGTAACAGTAACTGTACCAGTATCTAAACAGGGTACAATAACTATTAATCAACCAAAGACAACAGGAACTTTGCCTAGTCATTTGGAAATAAGTTCTATTGATTGGGAACCTAAATCTGTAAGTGTTGCTGGTACTTCAGAAGAAGTAAACAGTGTCAGCTCTATTGATTTGCCTACTATTGATTTAAGTAAGATTACAGGAAATACTACTTTGACATTTGATATTTCCAAGAATATTTCCGATGCTGGTCTTCAGCTTAAAAACAGCAGTTCTTCTACAGTTACTGTAAATATTAAAACTGGGGTAACTCAGGCTAAGAAGATACAGATTAAAAATACTGACATTAATATTATAGGATTAAAAGAGGATTGTGTTGTAAAATTGCCAGACAGTGTAACCGCTGAAATTGGTGGACCAGATAACATTACAGCACAAAGCCTTAAACCGTCATTGGATTTAACAGGCTTAGATGTAGGTACTCATAAGGTTGAATTAAAATTGAATTTGCCTAACTATGCTACACTTAAAGCTCCTGTTACTGTAGATGTTACTATTTACGAAAGAGGACAGGGAACAACGGTTGCTCCGTCAGATGAGAGTGGCGAACAGGCGACTAATGAAAATGACGATAGTAGCGATGAAAAGTCAGAGGAAGATACTTGAAAACTTTGACGAAAAATAATTTATAAAAAATGCTTGACAAATCAGTCATTATAAAGTATAATAACTTTGTTGTGACTGATATTTGCCCAGATAGCTCAGTCGGTAGAGCAGAGGACTGAAAATCCTCGTGTCGGCGGTTCGATTCCGTCTCTGGGCATCTTTTTTTATATTTCTTTTGGATATAATATAAAGACTTCTTTTTTTATTGTTTGTGTTTTGTTTGTTGACATTTGCGAGTACAGAGGTTACAGCCTTTGCACTCGCATTTGTCATTTTTACGGTCTTTTACAAATATCACTATGCTCAATATCAATATTATAGCTATTGCAATAAATCCAATAATAATCATATTATCACCCATATATCATATGTAGAAAATTTAATAGATATTATGAAAGTCTGTTGATACTAAAAAAGGCTGTCCTTTCGACAGCCTTAATTACTTTTATCATTTATGTTGTTTTTATTCTGTATATGATATGTTTTATAAGTACCCTATTAATGTATTGACTAAATGACCTGTCATCTTCTTAGACCATTTGTTAACTTATAAAATATTTTATTTCCTCAATTTATCTACTAATTGTGAAACTAATTCTATTTCTTCATCAGTAAGCCCTGTAACATCAATACTTCTCCTTTCTGTTAGCCCTAAAAGGTAGTCTGTAGAAACATAAAAAATTCTAGCTAATTTAATCAATGTTTCAAAAGATGGATAACGGCTACCAGACTCATAGGAAGATACAGCACTAATAGCTAAACCTATTCTAGCTGCCAATTGTTTTTGAGTTAATTTCTTTTAAGCATACTGGATCATTAGACGATGTTTTTATTAATTATAGCAGTCAAAAAAATATTGAAAATACTGACAATTAAAAAACAACAAAAGATGAGAAAAGTCTATAGTTTACTTTTTTGACACTCCCATTATTTTGTAGTATAATGCTATAGAAAATTACAAAAAATGGAGGTTGTATTATGTCAACGAAAAAATTATGTGCTATGGGTTTATTAGTTGCTTTAACTTGTGTTGCAACTATGATTATCCAAATTCCAATTCCAGCAACTCAGGGCTATGTAAATATTGGCGATTCTATCGTTCTTATTTCAGCTATTTTCTTTGGCCCTCAGGTTGGTTTTGTAGCTGGTGGTTTAGGCTCTGGTCTTGCAGACTTATTAAGTGGTTATCCACAGTGGGCAATAGCTACATTTATTATTAAGGGTATTGAAGGTCTTGTTGCCGGTATGATTGCTCATAAGTACAGTGTAAACAAAAACTTTGTTAATGTATACACAGTTCTTGCATCTGTAGTAGCTATGGTTATTATGGTTGTAGGTTATTTCCTTGGTGGCTCAGTTCTCGAAGGTGTTTCTGCTTCTATTGGTTCTGTTCCATCTAACGCTATGCAGGCTGTTGCAAGCCTTATTATTTTCTTCGTTCTTGGCTTTGCACTTTACAAGGCTAAGATTTACAAGTATTTTGATTAATTTTTATAATTAGGAGATGTTGAAATGGATTCAAGATTTGAAGTTTTAGCAAAAAATTTAGTAAACTATAGTTGTAGAGTACAAAAGGGCGAAAAAGTGCTTATTGGTTGTAATGGTACTTCTGCTTTCCCTCTTGTAAAGGCTATTATAAGAGAAGTTTATGCTGTTGGTGGTTACCCTTATGTAGATATTCATTCCAATGTTATTGAAAGAGAGCTTTTAATGGGTGCAAGCAAGGAACAGTATGAACCTCTTGCTGAAATTGATGCTAAGAGAATGGATATGATGGACGCCTACATTGGTATAGGTTGTAATGACAATACTTCAGAAATGGCTGATGTTCCTAGCAACAAACTTGCTGTATTTTCAAAGTATTATTCAAATCCAGTACATATGGATGTACGCTTAAAGAAAAAGTGGGTTGTTTTAAGATACCCTAACAACTCTTTAGCACAGGCATTTGGTTCAAGTCTTGATGCCTTTGAGGATTTCTATTTCAAGGTTTGTAACCTTGACTACAGCAAAATGAGTAAGGCTATGGACAACCTTGTAGAACTTATGAATAAGACAGACAAAGTAAGACTTGTAGCTAAGGATACTGATATTTCATTTAGCATTAAGGATATTCCAGCTATTAAGTGTGCTGGCGAAATGAATATTCCTGATGGCGAAGTTTATACTGCACCTGTTAGAAATTCTATTAATGGTAAAATTACTTACAACACACCTTCAGAGTATGACGGTTTTACTTTTGAACATGTTAGTCTTGAATTTAAAGACGGCAAGATTGTAAATGCTACAGCAAATGACAATAAGAAAGTAAACGAAGTTTTTGATACTGATGACGGTGCTAGATATGTAGGCGAATTTGCCATTGGTGTAAATCCATTTGTAACAAAGCCTATGAAGAACATTCTTTTTGATGAAAAGATAAGTGGTAGTATCCACTTTACTCCTGGTAATGCCTATGATGATGCCGACAACGGCAACAGAAGTGCTATTCATTGGGACTTAGTATTAATAATGACACCAGAATATGGTGGCGGCGAAATCTACTTTGACGATGTGCTTATTCGTAAAGACGGTAGATTTGTAATTAAAGAATTAGAATGTTTAAATCCTGAAAATCTTATGTAATATACAATGAAAAATACTGCATTACCCGTAATTGTGTAATGTAGTATTTTTTGTCTAAAAATTGCCTTAAAGGGCTAAAATTCCTCTTGTTTTCTAAAAATATCCTAAAAAATTTTACAATTTGTTTTACATTAAAAGCTATATTATATTTCCACAATATGGTAAAATATATATAGGAGATAGATATATTATGGCAATAAATGGAGGGATTACTATGAAAAGGACTAGGGCTATATTTGGGTTAATTTTTAGTTTGTTTTGTATTTTTGCTTGTTTGGGGGTATCAGCTTTTGCAACTGACTACGAAGCACCGCCACAGGCAGAAGACGGTTATTATGAACTGGACAGTTATGAGGACCTTGTGTGGTTTCAGCAGTATATAGACGAAGGAAATTTAGATATAAATGCCAGACTTACAGCAGATATATACCATTATATGTATGTGTTAGATAGTAATGGCAACCTTAATAGATACGATGTTCCAAACTGGAAGCCTATAGGCAGAGATAAAATAGCCACAAGAAATCAACTTTTTAATGGTACTCTTGACGGAGCAGGTCATACTATAAGTGGTTTGTGTGTATATTATGAAGATGAATTTGAGGAATATTGTGGTCTTTTTGCTGCTACAAAGGAAAAATCTGTAATAAAAAATCTTAATATAGTTGATAGCTTTTTTGGTGGAGAATACTGTTCGTCTGTAGGTAGTTTTGTTGGTTATTGCGAAGGGCGTATAGAAAATTGCTATAGCAGTGCCACACTATATGGAGATGATTGTGCCGGTATTGCAGCAGGTGCTAGAGGCAGTATGTATGAAAATGGAAACCACGCATATATTGAAAATTGTTTTTTCAATGGTAAAATAAAAGGTTTCTTTGCAAAAAATATTGATGCAATAACTAATAAGGGTCATGTTGGAGTTATTGTAAAAAACAATTACTATAACGAAAATTGTGGTGCTGATGATACCCAGTCAACAGCTGTTACAGATGCCCAGATAGCAAGTGGCGAGGTAGCACATCTACTCAATGGCGACCAAAGTGTTATAAATTGGTATCAGAATATTGATAAGGGCGAAAGGGATAACTTGCCTGTGCTTAATCCAGAACACTATAGAGTATATAAGAGTGGAAATACATATACAAATGATGAAAGTAAACATTCCCATTTATATATAAATGGATTTTGCGTGGTTTGTAACGAAATAGAAGAACCACAACTTGTAGACGGATATTATGAAATAGGCAATTACGGAAATTTAGTGTGGTTACAGCAGTATATTGATGCAGGAAATGTAAATATAAATGCTAGACTTACAGCAAATATAGTTGCCAATGAAAATTTGTTAGACAGTAATGGTGATGTACAAGGCACACCTAAGTATACTTGGATTTCAATAGGAAGAAGCTATAAATTTAATGGTATATTCGATGGAGCAGGTTACAGCATAAGTGGGTTATATACCTATGATACACAAAATTACTGTGGTCTTTTTGCAAGATTAAATGGCACAATAAAAAATTTATCTATAGTCGATAGTTATTTTGAAAGCAATAGATGTTATTATGCCTCTACTTTTGCAGGTATAACCTATGGCGATATAGAAAATTGCTACAGCAGTGCAACAGTATCCGGAAGATCTATGTGTGGTGGAATTGCGGGAGTAACAGATAGGGAAATATCTAATTGCTTATTTAACGGTAAAATAACAACAGAAGATTCTCCTAATGCAATATGTTATATGGATGAAAATATAAATTGCTACTACAATGAAAATTGTGGTGGCTTGTCAAGTAGAGCCACATCAGTTACAGATGACCAGTTGGCAAGTGGCGAAGTAGCATACCTCCTTAATGGGGATTATAGTGTTATTAATTGGTATCAAAATGTGGATAAAGGAGAAAAGGATAAACTGCCAACCCTTAATTCAGAACACTATAAAGTCTATAAAGGGGAAAGTCAATATACAAATGATATAGATAAGCATATTCATATGTATGCTAATGGCGTATGTAATGTGTGTAATAAGGTTTGTATTCACGAGAAATACGAAAATGGTATTTGTGTTGAATGTAATAGCATAGAAGAACCACAACTTGTAGATGATTACTACGAAATAGGGAATTATGGTAATTTAGTATGGTTTCAGCAGTATGTAGATGCAGGCAATGTAAATATAAATGCAAAACTTACAACAAATATAGTTGCCAATGAAAATCTGTTAGACAGTAGTGGTAATGTACAGGGTACACCAAAGTATAATTGGATACCAATAGGAAAGGTGTATTCAAACGAATCAAATAGCTATAATGGCATATTTGATGGAGATGGATATAGCATAAGTGGATTGTATGCCAATGGTACAGGAGAGAGCTTGGGATTTTTTAGCCAAGTGTATAAGTGTACAATAAAAAATCTCTCTATAGTAGACAGTTATTTTGGAGAAAGTAGTTGTTACTATGTAGGCTCATTTGTTGGTAATGGTAGTGGTAATATAGAAAATTGTTATAGCAATGCCACAATAGTTGGAGAGTATTACTGTGGTGGTATTGTTGGAGAAACATATTGTACAATATCTAACTGTTTATACAATGGTAAAATAACAGCAAAAGGTAGCTCCAATGCAATAGCTAGTGATACATATAATTATGGAACAATAACAAATTGCTATTACAATGAGAACTGTGGACTTTCTTCATCAAGAGCCACATCAGTTACAGATGACCAGTTATCAAGTGGGGAAGTGGCATATCTCCTTAACAGTGACCAAAGTGCTATTAACTGGTATCAGAATGTAGACAGGGGTGAAAAGGACAATGTACCGACACTTAACTCAGAGCATTATACAGTATATAAGAATAATAATGGCTACACAAATATATTGTTAGGTGATGTAAATGATGACGGCAAGGTAGACAGAAAAGATGCCGTTCTTATACTGAAAAATATATCAGGAATATCATTAGATAAGTTTTCAACTGAAAATGCTGACTACAATGGGGACGGTGCTATAAATTCCCTTGATGTCATTGCAATAATGAAAAATTTATAAAAATAAAGGAGGCAAAAATATGGGAAAATTAAAAACTTTAACGGCTTTTTTAGTAGGAATTGTATTAGTAACAGTTGGTTTTGCTTTAAATACTTTTTCAGCAACAACGCCACCACAGGCGTCAGACGGTTATTATGAACTGGACAGTTATGAGGACCTTGTGTGGTTTCAGCAGTATGTAGACGCAGGCAATTTAGAGATAAATGCCAGACTTACAGCGGATATAGTGGCTAATGAAAATTTGCTTAATGATAAAGGAAGTTTAAATGGAACACCAAGCAATGTTTGGACACCTATAGGAAGAAATTTTACATTTGCTGCTAACAGTTATAACGGTATCCTTGACGGTGCCGGACATAGTATAACAGGATTATTTTTTTATGACACTAAAGGTGCTGGATACTATGGATTGTTTGCTAAAATGGGTAGAGGTACAGTTAAAAACCTTGCTATAGTAGATAGTTTTTTTGGAGGAGTTAACAAATCTAATTATGTAGGTACATTTGTTGGAGAGGGCTACGCTGTTAATTTAGAAAATTGCTACAGTAATGCCATAATATATGCAAGTGATTATTATGGTGGTATAGTGGGAAAAACCAGTGTAGCCAATATTAGGAATTGTTTGTATACTGGTACATTCCGTATATTGGGTAGCTCTATTTATGCTGACCCTATAGTTAAGAAGAATAGCACAGACAACAATATTAGAGTGTATGATTGCTATTATAAAGGAGACTGTGGACTTAATTCTACAGTTGCAACAGCTGTTGCAACTAATGGATTGGCAAGTGGACAAGTGACATATCTCCTTAATAGAAATCAGAGTTCTGATGTTTGGCGTCAGAATATAGATATAGGCGAAAAGGACAGTGAGCCAACTCTGGATACAAATCATCACATAGTTTTTTATAACGGTAATACTTATACTAATTACTGTAGTGTTCATAGTTGGAAAAATGGTATTTGTAGTGTATGTGACAGTATAGAGGAACCACAACTTGTAGATGATTACTACGAAATAGGGAATTATGGTAATTTAGTATGGTTTCAGCAGTATGTAGATGCAGGCAATGTAAATATAAATGCAAAACTTACAACAAATATAGTTGCCAATGAAAATCTGTTAGACAGTAGTGGTAATGTACAGGGTACACCAAAGTATAATTGGACGCCAATAGGAAGGGGATATTCAAACTCAAGTGATAGCTATAATGGTGTATTTGATGGAGCATGTTATAGTATAAGTGGATTGTATTCCAATGGTACAGAAAATTATTGTGGCTTTTTTGGAAAAATGAATAAGGGTACAATAAAAAATCTCTCTATAGTAGACAGTTATTTTGGAGAAAGTAGTTGTTTTTTTGTAGGTTCATTTGTTGGTTGTGGCTACAGTTATAGTAATATAGAAAATTGCTATAGTAATGCTACAACAGTTGGATTGTATTACTGTGGTGGTATTGCAGGTGAAACCAAAGGTACAGTATCTAACTGCTTGTATAATGGTAAAATAAAAGGTACTAGAAATTCCAATGCAATAGCTAGTGATAGATATAATGAAGGGACGATAACAAATTGCTATTACAATGAGAACTGTGGACTTACAACAACAAGAGCCAAATCGGTTACAGATAGTCAGTTGGCAAGTGGCGAAGTTGCATATCTCCTTAATGGCGACCAAAGTGCTATTGCTTGGTATCAGAATGTAGATAGGGGCGAAAAGGACAATGCACCGACACTTAACTCAGAACATTATAGAGTTTACAAGGGTGACAATATATATACAAACGATTTAGATAAACATAGCCATGTATACAATAATGGTATATGTGATATATGTAATAAGGCTTGTACTCATGGAAAATACAAAAATGGTATTTGTACATATTGCGAATATGGTGTAGAAGAACCACAACTTGTAGGCGATTACTATGAAATAGCCAATTATGGCAATTTAGTATGGTTTCAGCAGTATGTAGACGCAGGCAATGTAAATATAAATGCCAGACTTACAACAAATATAGTTGCTAATGAAAACCTGTTAGATAGTAGTGGCAATGTACAGGACACACCAAAGTATAATTGGACACCAATAGGAAGGGTTTATTCAAACACAAGTGATAGCTATAATGGTGTATTTGATGGAGCAGGATATAGCATAAGTGGATTGTATTCCAATGGTACGGGAGATTATTGTGGCTTTTTTGGAAAAGTGTATAAGAGTACAATAAAAAATCTTTCCGTATTAGATAGTTATTTTGGAGGAACTAGTTGTTTAAAGGTAGGCACATTTGTTGGCTATGATTGGCGTGGTGGTAGTATAGAAAATTGCTACAGTAATGCCACAATAGTGGGAAGTATTTACTGTGGCGGTATTGTTGGAGAGACAAGAGGTACAATATCTAACTGCTTATACAATGGTAAAATAATAGCAGAAGGTAAATCCAACGCAATAGCTAGTGATTATAAAAGCTATGGAAAATTGACAAATTGCTATTACAACGAGAATTGTGGACTTTCATCAGACAGAGCCACAGCAGTTACAGCAGCCCAGTTATCAAGTGGCGAAGTGGCATATCTCCTTAATGGCGACCAAAGTGCTATTGCTTGGTATCAGAATGTAGATAAGGGAGAAAAGGACAATGTGCCAACTCTTAACTCAGCACATTATACAGTATTTAAGAACAGTAATGGTTATTCAAATACACTGTTGGGCGATGTAAATAATGACGGCAAGATAGATAGAAAAGATGCTGTTCTTATATTGAAAAATATATCTGGAATAACTTCAGATAACTTTTCAGCTGAAAATGCTGATTACAATGGCGATGGTGTTGTAAATTCTCTTGATGCTATTGCAATAATGAAAAGTATATAAAAATTTTCAAAAAACTATTGACTTATAGTCCACTCAAAGGTGTATAACATTATTGTAAGTATGAATTTGAGGAGGAATAATAATGAGTAAAACATTAGTAGCATATTTTTCAGCAGAAGGCAACACGAAGGTATTGGCAAATACTATTTCTGATGTAGTAAAGGGAGATATTTTCGAAATAGCTCCTACAGAAAAATATACATCTGCTGACTTAAACTGGCAGGACAAAAGTAGCCGTAGTTCTGTAGAAATGCAGGATAAAGCCTCTCGACCAACTATTGCTGATAAGGTTGAAAATATGGAGCAGTATGACACAGTTTTTGTTGGCTTCCCTATTTGGTGGTACGAAGCACCAAGAATTGTACAGACTTTCTTAGAAAGCTATGATTTTTCAGGTAAGACAGTTGTTACCTTTGCAACTTCTGGTGGAAGTGGTATGGGCAAAACTGACAGTATTTTGCAAAAATCTTGTTCAGCATCTACAAAGTGGGTAAATGGCAAGGTATTGCGTCCTCACGCAGACAGCAAAACTGTTGAAAATTGGATTAACAGCTTGAATTTATAATAAATTCTAATAAAAAGCCTCGTTATGAGGCTTTTTTTATTGCCATAAAAAAACATTTGTGTTATACTTAATCTGTATATTTATGTTTTTACGATTATAATTTTAAGGAGAATGACTATGGATTTTGTAAAAGGTATTGCTCAGGCTATTGCTCAGGCAGCAGAGCTTGAAGTATCCGATATAGAAACAGCTGTTGAAATTCCTGCTGATACAAAAATGGGTGATTATGCTTTCCCTTGCTTTAGATTAGCAAAGACTTTAAGAAAAGCACCCCCACTTATTGCACAGGATATTGTTTCAAAACTTGTTAAGCCTGATTTTGTTTCAGACATTCAGGTTGTTGGTGCATACATTAACTTCTATGTAGATAAGAGTGTTTATGTTAAGAACATTTTAACAAAGGTTCTTGAAGAAAAGGGCGACTATGTAAATAGTGAACTTGGTAAGGGCAAGACTGTTGTTCTTGACTATTCTTCACCTAATATTGCAAAGCCTTTCCACATTGGACATTTGCGTTCAACAGCTATTGGTAATGCTCTTTACAATATTTATAAGACTCTTGGCTACAAGTGTGTTGGTATTAACCACTTAGGTGACTGGGGTACTCAGTTTGGTAAGCTTATTGTTGCCTACAAGAAATGGGGTAACAAAGAGGCTGTTGAAAAAGACGATATTAAGGAATTAAGCCGTATTTATGTTAAGTTCCATCAGGAAGCTGACAAGGACCCATCTCTTAATGATGAGGCTAGAGCTTGGCTTGTAAAAATGCAGGAGGGCGATAAGGAAGCTCTTGACCTTTGGAAGTGGTTCTGCGACATCAGTATGCTTGAATTTAACAGAATTTACAAAAGACTTGGCGTAAGTTTTGATAGCTATGCCGGCGAAAGTTTCTACAATGATAAAATGGCTGCTGTTGTAGAAGAAATCAAGGAGAAAAATCTTCTTACAGAAAGTCAGGGTGCTCAGATTGTAGACCTTGAAAAATACAATATGCCACCTTGTCTTATTCTTAGAAGTGACGGTGGTACTCTCTATCCTACAAGAGATATTTCAGCTGCTATTTACAGAAAAGAAACTTACGATTTTGACAAGTGTATTTACATTACTGCTCTTGACCAAAATCTTCACTTTGCACAATGGTTCAAGGTTATTGACCTTATGGGCTATGAATGGGCAAAGGATTTAGTTCATGTTCCTTTCGGTCTTGTAAGTCTTGGGGACGGTAAGTTAAGTACAAGACAGGGTCATGTTGTACTTATGGAAGATATTCTTAACCAGTCTGTTGAAAAGACTAGAGGTATTATTGAAAGCAAGAACCCTAACCTTGAAAACAAGGAAGCTGTTGCTGAAGAAGTTGGTATCGGTGCAATTATCTTTGATGATTTATATAACTCACGAATTAAGAATGTAGTATTCGACTTAGAAAAGATGCTTAGCTTTGAGGGCGAAACTGGTCCTTATGCACAGTATACTCACGCTAGAGCTTGCAGTATTTTAAGAAAAGCTGGTGTTGATTCTATTGAAGGTAGCGTTGATACTACTTTACTTACTGATGAAGCTAGTGTAAATGTATGCAAGGCTCTTGATGAATTCCCTGCTAAGTTTGTAGATGCAGCAGAAAAGAACGAACCATACATTATTACAAGACACATTATTGAAATTTGTAAGGCATTTAATAAGTTCTATAATGAAAATAATATTATGAACAGCGAGGGCGAATTAAAGAAAGCTAGACTTGCTGTAGTTATGGCTGTTAGAGATGCTATTAAGAAGGGCCTTGAAACAATAGGCTTGAAAGCTCCAGAACAGATGTAAAACTGTATTCGGAACTATAGATATTTCCAATTTAGTATAAAAAAAGCGGGTGAACAAAATGTTCACCCATTTTTTGTAGTGAATCGGAAAGATAAATCCGATGGCTTGCTTGTCAAGCCACAAATTAACAAAGTTAATTTGTTCTGAATATTAATGCTTTTTACTTTTTTTAAATAATTTAATAATAACTAATATTATTGTTAATAAACCTGTTAATACACCAACAAGAATAAGTATAGGCCATGGCAAATTTTTGCTCTTTGGTACTTCAGCGTGTCTGTTATCAACAACAAGGTCAACTTCAAGACCGTAAACGCCATTGTCATATGTAACTTCATAATCAGAAATTTCAAATGTTACATCATCGCCACACTTGTCCTTAATTTCAGAAATAAGTGAAGATGGAATGTTTCCTAAAGTTTCAATTTGATTAATTGGTTTAATGAACTGAACATCTACAATCTCAGGATTTTCTGTGTTTTCGCTAGTAAGAAGTACATCTTTTGTATTGTCTAATGATTTCAATAATTCCTGTATCTGTGGGGTATTGGTATTTTCAATAACAGTTTTAAAAATTTCCATTTAAAATCCCTCCTATTCATCATAAGTATATCATAGTATACTCCTCTTTGCAAGTTGTATAAAAGGTCGAAATGTGATAAAATGTTTTAAATAGTTTTTGATTTTAGAACTTATACACATATGTTATAAAAAGAGGGTGTACTTGTGGAAAACATAAACATAAATGAAATAGATGGTGTAAAAATCGGAAATGCCCAAGATTATAATGGAGGAACAGGTATTACGGTAATTCTTTGCCCAAAGGGTGCAAGGGCTGGTGTAGACATAAGAGGTGGTGGACCGGCATCACGAGAAACTCCTCTTTTAAATCCTGTGGCAGATGCAGAGGTTATACATTCAGTTGTGTTAAGTGGTGGTTCAGCCTTTGGGCTTGATGCTGCTGGTGGTGTAATGGAATATCTGGAAAAGAAAAATATAGGCTTCGATGTTGGGGTTACAAAAGTTCCATTGGTTTGTCAAAGCTGTATTTTTGACTTGCCTGTAGGAGATGTATTGACAAGACCTGATAAGGCTATGGCAATAAAGGCCTGTGAAAATGCAGAGTTAAATAACCCACAGTCTGGTTGCGTAGGCGGAGGAACTGGTGCAACAGTAGGCAAAATATTAGGTGCTGAAAGGTGTATGAAGTCTGGACTAGGTATTGCCTGTGTTAAAATAGGAGAATTAAAAGTAGGTGCAGTTGTTGTGCTTAATGCCTTTGGCGATGTTTTTGATACCAATGGCAATAGAATAGCAGGACTTTTAAATGAGGATAAAACTGGATTTTCAAGTACAGAGGAAGAAATGTATAAATCTATACAACCTAAAAAACAATTTAACACAAATACCACAATAGGTGCTATAATAACAAATGGCAAATTTGACAAGACAAAACTTAATAAAATAGCATCTATGACACATAATGGTTACGCTCGCTCTATAAATCCAGTACATACAATGGCAGACGGCGACAGTATTTACGCCCTTAGTGTAGGAGAGGTTGAGGCTGATTTAAACACAGTTGGCACACTTTCTGCAAGAGTAATGTCTATGGCAATAGAAAATGCTATAAAATCTGCTGACTCAATGTATGGCTTAACAGCATATAAAGATTTAAAAATTTAAGGAGTAACAAATGAATAAAAATTTTTTTACAAAGCCACTTAATATACTTTTATTGGCTATTGTTTCAACCGCCCTTTGGGGAAGTGCAATTCCAGTAATAAAAATAGGCTATGAGGCTTATCAGATAGAGGGAAATGATGTAGCGTCAAAATTACTTTTTGCCGGTATTCGTTTCTTTTTTGCTGGACTTATAGTTGTAATTTACGATTGCATAATAAAGAAGAAAATTGTAATACCTAGAAAAGATGAATGGGGTGGAATATTAGGACTTTCTGCTGTACAGACAGTTTTCGAATACATATTCTTCTATTTATCACTTACATATCTTTCAGGTGTAAAGGGTTCAATACTTAATTCTATAGGCAATTTCTTTGCTGTAATATTGGCTCACTTTGCTTTTACAAATGATAAATTGACAGTTAAAAAGGTAGTAGGTTGTATACTGGGTTTTGGTGGTGTTGTGCTTTGTTGTTTTGAACAAGGTATGGACTTTTCCTTTAAATTTCAGGGTGATGGATTTATACTTATTGCAGCCTTTTGCTTTGCTTTAGGTTCTGTAATTACAAAAAAGGTTACAGCAAAGTCTGAATCAGTTATGGTAACTGGTTATCAACTTGGCATTGGTGGTATAATTATTATGATAATAGGTCTTGCCTTTGGGGGACATATCAAAGCTCCAGATGTAAGTGCTGTATTTATAATGGTTTATTTGTCACTTTTGTCATCAGTAGCTTTTACTGTATGGGCAGCACTTTTAAAGTACAATCCAGTAGGTAAAATTTCAATTTACTGCTTTTTAAATCCGGTTTTTGGTGTTATACTCTCAGGTGTTCTTTTAGGAGAGGATATTTTCAATATCAGAAGTCTTATTTCACTTTTGCTTGTAAGTTTAGGTATTTACATTGTAAATGCCACAATAGGAAAAGAGAAAAAAGCATAAAGAATTACAAGAAATTAGGCATTTTTACAGGCTTAATTTCTTGAATTTTGTGCCCATAGTCTAACGGATAAAACGCATAGCTCCGACCTGTGAATTAGGGGTTCGATTCCCCTTGGGCATACTCAAAAAACTTGACAAAATTTCCACTTGGTATTAAAATTAAAGTATTATTATTTAAGGAGAAATCGAAATGGCTAAAGAAAAACTTGTTACAGCGATTACCTCTATGAATGAGGATTTCGCTCAGTGGTATACTGATGTTGTAAAGAAAGCCGAACTTATTGATTATTCAAGTGTTCGTGGCTGTATGATTTTAAGACCTAATGGCTACGCTATATGGGAAAATATTCAGAAAGAACTTGATGCTAGATTTAAGGCAACTGGCGTTGAGAATGTATATATGCCTTTATTCATTCCAGAAAGCCTTTTACAGAAAGAAAAGGACCATGTTGAAGGTTTTGCTCCAGAAGTAGCTTGGGTTACTCATGGTGGCTTGGAAAAACTTCCAGAAAGACTTTGTGTAAGACCTACATCAGAAACTCTTTTCTGTGATTTATATGCAAATATTATTCAGTCTTACAGAGATTTACCAAAGCTCTACAACCAGTGGTGTTCAGTAGTTCGTTGGGAAAAGACAACTAGACCTTTCCTTCGTTCTATGGAATTCTTATGGCAGGAAGGTCATACTGCTCACGCAACAGCTGAAGAAGCAGAAGAAAGAACAATTCAGATGCTTAATGTTTATGCTGATTTCTGTGAAAATGTTCTTGCTATTCCTATGATTAAGGGTAAGAAGACAGATAAAGAAAAGTTTGCAGGTGCTCATTCTACTTATACTATTGAAGCCCTTATGCACGACGGCAAGGCTTTACAGTCAGGTACTAGCCATAACTTTGGCGATGGCTTTGCTCACGCTTTTGGTGTTCAGTATACAGATAAGGAAAACAAGCTCCAGTATGTTCACCAGACTTCTTGGGGTATGTCTACTAGAATTATCGGTGCTGTAATTATGGTACATGGCGATGATAGTGGTCTTGTTCTTCCACCTAGAATTGCTCCAAATCAGGTAGTTATTGTACCTATTATGCAGAAGAAGGAAGGCGTTCTTGAAAAGGCTAACGAAGTTAAGGAACAGCTTTCTAAGGTTTCAAGAGTTATTCTTGATGATAGCGAAAAATCTCCAGGTTGGAAGTTCAGCGAATACGAAATGAGAGGTATTCCAGTAAGAGTAGAATTAGGACCTAGAGATATTGAAAATAATCAGGCTGTTCTTGCTAGAAGAGATACAGGCGAAAAGATTACTGTAAGCCTTGATAATATTGCTGAAGAAGTTACTAAGCTTTTAGATACTATTCAGCACGATATGCTTGAAAGAGCAAGAAAGCACAGAGATTCTCATACTTATACTGCTCACAATATGGAAGAATTTGCAAAGACAGTTAAGGAAACTCCTGGTTTTGTAAAGGCTATGTGGTGTGGCGATGAAGAATGTGAAAACAAGATTAAGGAAATGACAGGTGCTACATCAAGATGTATGCCTTTTGAACAGGAACATATTGATGATAAGTGCGTTTGCTGTGGTAAGCCAGCGAAGACTATGGTTTACTGGGGTAAGGCATACTAATATATTTGTGATTTTAGAGTATCGCTTGACGGTTGTTGGGCGATACTTTTTTTATTGACAAATTTAATTTTTAGGTTATAATATATATAACTTAAAATTTGAAAATGGAATTTTTCGAACTTTAATAGGCTATATATGTATATATAGTGTGCGAAATTGTGACTTTTCGATAATAAAGGAGTGGTTTTTTGAACTATGAACTTCTATCATCATTGTATTATAAAAGTAAAAATGAATATGAACAGGAATATAATAACAGATTTAACAGTATAGCATCTAAAAGGCTTAACATCAGTATAGAAGAAAATCAATGTTTTTATATACTTACAGAGGAAGTAGTAAACAAACTTTATAATGTAATGGTGTTAAATCAAGAATTAAACAAACTGACTTCTGAAATTCCTGGAATAGCATTACAGCAATATATAAAAAAATGCCTTATTGATGAAATTGTTCTTACAAATGAAATAGAGGGTGTTGTAAGTACAAGAAAAGATATAAATGAAATTCTTGAAAATGTAGAAGATAAAAATAAAAGACTTACAGGATTGGTAAACAAATATCTAAAACTATGTAGTGAAGAAAATATTGACATAATCACTTGTAATGATGTAAGAAATATATATAATGACCTTTTGTGGGAAGAAATTAGTGAAGATGATAAGTTGAATTTGCCTGACGGAGTTTATTTTAGAAAAGAGGGAGTAGATGTACTTTCTCCATTTAAAAAGGTAATACACAAGGGTGTAATGCCAGAGGAAAAAATAAATTTGATGATGACACAGGCATTGAATATTTTAAATGATAGGGATATTATACCTATTTTAAGAATAGCAATATTCCATTATTTATTTGGATATATTCACCCCTTTTATGATGGTAATGGCAGAACAAGCCGATTTATAAGCAGTTATCTTTTGTCAAAGGAATTAAATACACTAACAGGCTTTGGACTTTCTTATGCAATAAAGGAAAATATATCACAGTATTATAAGGGTTTTAAAACAGTAAATGAAAAGAAAAATAAAGGGGATTTGACACCTTTTATAATTTCATTTTTGGATATTTTGTCAAAGGAATTGGAGAGCTTAAATAATTCTGTTATTAAGAGGATAAATATTATAAATAGATATAGCAAAATTATTGAGGTTATGGAGAAAAAAGATAAACAGAAACAAAATATAATTTTTGTCATTTTTCAAGAAACCCTTTTTGGTGAAGCTGGTATAGATGTATCTAGTCTTGTGGAATTCACAGAAACCTCTAAATATAAGGTTACACAGGTGCTAAAGGAATATGATGATATGCTTATAAAAAATAAAATAGGCAGAAAAAATTACTATAGCTTTGATTTAGATGATGTTGATAAAAAATATTTGGATTAAATAAAAATGGAATGTGCGAAATAAACACATTCCATTTTTGTCATTTTAAAAGTCAAAATCGTCAGAACCAAAATCATCAGAGCCAAAGTCGTCAGAACTGAAATCGTCAGAATCAAAGTCATCGTAATCGTCTACATCAATGCCGGCATCTTCCAAAGCCTCTCGTTTTTCATCATCGTCCATTAACTCGAATTCATCTTTGGTAATACCAGTAAAAGACAGGTCTTGGTACAAATCATCATCGTTCATAGAAATATTAGATGAGTTACCGCCGCTTAAAAAATCAAATTCCATGGCTTTTTCTGTTGAATTAAGCTCGCCATCTCTGTCAAAGTCAAACATACTGTCTATTGGATTATCCACTTTATCGTCCCAAAATCCCATAAAAAACATCCTTTCATAATAGCTAAATATAACTTCTCTGTTCTATGATTAAACTATACCACAGTTATTGTCCCATAATTGTCCCTTATAACCGAAATTTAAAAAATTTAATAAATAAAATTGTATTCAGAATAAATTATGACCTTAATTTGTGACTTGACACATCAAACTCAATATAAAAAGCAGTAGATGAATTATCACCTACTGCTTTTTAAAAATGTTATTTTAAATTTTCAATACACTTTTTATTTAATTCAATAAGGCTCTTGATATATGCTTCTGATGGACCACCAGGAACAGTTCTTGTATTAACACAAGTATCAAGGTCAATAGCCTTATAAATATCTTCTGTAAATACATCGCTTACAGCCTTGTATTCATCAAGTGTAAGGTCATCAAGGTTCTTATTGTTATTAATAGAGTAGAGTACAAGCTGACCAATAATAGCGTGAGCATCTCTGAAAGGTACACCCTGTTTTACAAGCCAATCGGCAGCATCAGTAGCATTCATAAAGCCTTTTCTAGCTGCATTACGCATATTGTCCTTGTTTATAGTCATAGTGTCTACCATTCTTGTAAATACTGGAAGACACATTTTAAGTGTATCTACTGCGTCAAATACACCTTCTTTATCTTCCTGCATATCCTTATTGTAAGCAAGAGGGATACCTTTCATTACAGTAAGCATAGCCATAAGATGACCGTAAACTCTACCTGTCTTACCTCTTATAAGTTCTGCCATATCTGGATTTTTCTTCTGTGGCATAATTGAAGAACCAGTAGAATAAGCATCGTCCATTTCAACGAATTTGTACTGCTGAGAATTCCAAATGATGATTTCTTCACAGAAACGAGATAAGTGCATCATAATCATTGAGAAAGCACTTAAAAGTTCAATAACGAAATCTCTGTCACTTACACCGTCCATAGAATCAAGAGTAATAGCATCGAAACCAAGCTGTTCCTTAACAAATTCTCTGTCTAATGGATAAGTTGTAGCAGCAAGAGCACCAGAACCTAAAGGCATAACATTTGTTCTCTTGTATGTATCAGAAAGTCTGTCATAATCTCTCTTAAACATTTCAACATAAGCTAAAACATGATGAGCAAGTGTAACAGGCTGTGCGTTCTGTAAATGAGTGTAGCCAGGCATAACAGTATTGATATTTCTTTCAGCAATATTGTTAAGTACAGTAATAAGTTCCTTAACAAGTGCCTTAATATCAACAATCTGTTCCTTGAGGTACATTCTGATGTCAAGAGCAACCTGGTCATTTCTACTTCTACCAGTGTGAAGTCTTTTACCTACATCACCAATACGGTTAATAAGTATAGTTTCAACATTCATATGAATATCTTCTGCCTTTTCATCAAAAGTAAACTTGCCAGCCTCAATATCTGCTAAAATTTCTTTTAATGTTTTTATAATAAGGTCAGAATCTTCCTTTGGAATAATATTCTGCTTGCCGAGCATTGCTGCGTGAGCACAGCTGCCTAAAATATCTTCTTTGTACATTCTGCTGTCAAAAGATATTGAGCTGTGAAAATGGTCTGTAAAGCTATCAGTGGATTTTGTAAATCTGCCACCCCAGAGTTTCTTTTCGCTCATAGTGAAGTCCTTTCTTTTTCAATAGTAATGTTTTTATATTTAGATGCCAAATATAAGCTGTCAACAATGTCGAGGACAAATATTAACTGCAATATAATATGGACAACAGTTTCAAATAAAGTAATTTTCTTTTTATTATAAAGAAAAAGTACAAACAATATACTGTAAACAGATGTTGACATTAATGAAATATATAAAAAGCGTACCCCAAATCGTGTACAAATAAATGCTGCCGAACCAAGCATCATCAAAGGGAGAAATGCAATAGCAAGTACTAAAAGTGTTAATATCTGAAATGGGATAAATAAAAGTTTATATTTTTTTGGTTTTAAGTACAAATCGGCTATACTAACTTTGCCTTTATTAATATTCAGTATATTAGATACAATGCTCATAGCAAATGAAAGATATGTAATAAATATACATAAAAAACCTAACACCATAAGAATCAGCATAATTAAACCATCATTTTTAATATAATAATAAGTATAAGCAATATACAATATGATATTAATATAAGCTAATATAGCACTTGCTTTAAGTAAATCAACATCAATTAGTTTTCCCCATAATTTTTCTCCATAATTTTTCCCCATAATTTTTTACCATAAAAATACCCCTTAACTATAAAATAGTGGGCGAGAACTTCGCCCACTATTATTATATAGGAATATTAATTAATTGGCAATAATTACTTATTCTTCTTATTAGCCATCATCATAGCTCTAACCTTTAATGGAAGACCCATAAGGTTGATGAAGCCTTCAGCATCCTTGTGGCTGTAAAGTTCGCCAGTTGTGAAAGATGCGATTTCAGCATTGTAAAGGCTGTATTCAGATTCAACACCAGCACTAATGATGTTACCCTTGTAAAGCTTTAACTTAGCAGTACCAGTAACATATTCCTGAGTAGAATCAACATAAGCTGCAATAGCTTCTCTTAATGGAGTGAACCATTCGCCTCTGTAAATAAGGTCAGCATACTTAGAACGAACTACTTCGCTGAAAGCTGTAGTTGCTCTGTCAAGGCAAAGGTATTCAAGGTCTCTGTGAGCTCTGTAAAGGATAGAACCACCTGGAGTTTCGTATACACCTCTTGACTTCATACCAACAACTCTGTTTTCTACAAGGTCAGTGATACCAACACCGTTTTCGCCACCAATTTTGTTAAGGTATTCAAGTAATTCAACTGGAGAAGTCTTCTTGCCATCAATAGCAACAGGAATACCCTTTTCAAATGTAATAGAAACATATGTAGGCTTGTCAGGAGCCTGTTCTGGAGATACGCCTAACTTTAAGAGTGAATCAAACTTAGGTTCGTTAGCAGGGTCTTCAAGGTCAAGACCTTCGTGGCTAATGTGCCAGATGTTAGAATCTCTTGAGTAAGAATCTTCTTTCTTCATAGGAACTTCAAGACCTCTGTCGATAAGGTACTGAATTTCGTCTTCTCTTGACTGAAGAGTCCACTTGTCATCTCTCCAAGCAGCAATAATCTGAAGGTGAGGAGCAAGAGCCTTAATAGTAAGTTCGAAACGAATTTGGTCGTTACCCTTACCAGTAGCACCATGACAGATAGCGTCAGCGCCTTCCTTTTCAGCGATTTCAACTAACTTCTTAGCAATAAGAGGTCTAGCGATAGATGTACCTAAAAGATACTTGTCTTCGTAAACACAGTCAGCCTTTACCATTGGGAAAATGTAGTCTGTGATAAGTTCGTCACAAACATTTTCACAATATAACTTAGAAGCACCCTGCTTTAAAGCCTTTTCTTCAAGACCAGCAGTTTCGTGTTCTGTAAGACCTACATTTACACAAGCTGCAATAATTTCTGGGTTGCCGTAGTTTTCCTTTAACCAAGGAATAATAACTGATGTATCAAGACCGCCTGAATAAGCAAGTACAATTTTCATTTTCAAATCCTCCTAAAAAATAATTTATATTTTTATTGATGTCATTATACAATATATACATAAAATATGCAAGGGGGAAAATTAAAAAAATATAGAAAAATCTAAAAAAATTAAAAATAATATAAAAAACACTTGCATAATATTCAGGTCAGATGTATAATTATGAAATAATTTTTGTACTGTACTTTTAGCAAAATAAGGTATATACTATATTCTGATTGGATATAATGTATATTTTTAAAAAATATATTGAATAAAATATGCAGATGCTTTGGAGGTTATTTATGATTAAGGTTGGTATAATCGGTGCAACAGGATACGCAGGCAGTGAACTTGTAAGACTTATTACTCAGCATCCAAAGGCTGAATTAGTAACAATGACAAGTCAGTCCTACGCAGGTCAGGAATACAAGGAAGTTTATTCTAATTACTCACATTTAGACTATGTGTGTGAAGAAGAACATATTGAAGAAATGGCTGAAAAATGCGATGTTATTTTTCTTGCACTTCCTCATGGCGTTGCAAGTAAGAAAATTAATGCAGATATATTAAGTAAGACTAAGATTATTGATTTAGGTGCTGACTTTAGAATACAAGATGTTGATGTATACGAAAAATGGTATACTACTCACTATTCTAAGGATATTTTACCAGAGGCTGTTTATGGTCTTTGCGAAATCAATAGAGATAAAATAAAGGGTAAGAGAATTGTAGCTAATCCAGGTTGCTACACAAGTTGTTCTATTCTTTCACTTTACCCACTTGTAAAAGAGGGTATGATTGACCTTTCTTCTATTATAATAGATGCAAAGTCTGGTGCTACTGGTGCTGGTAGAGGTCTTTCTCTTGGCAATCATTACTGTGAATTAAATGAGTCTGTAAAGGCTTACAAGGTAGCAAGCCACAGACATACTCCAGAAATTGAAGAACAGCTTTCTATTGCTGCTGGTCAGGATATAGTTCTTAACTTTACTCCTCATCTTATTCCTATGGACAGAGGTATTCTTGCTACTTGTTATGCAACACTTAACAAGAAATACACTTATGACGATATTAGAAAAGCATATGAAAAGCATTACGGTAATGAGCACTTTATCAGACTTACTAAGGAGGGTGTATTCCCAGAAACTAAGTGGGTTAAGGGTTCTAACTTTGTAGATATTGGCTTTACAGTAGACGAAAGAACAAACAGAGTTATTGTTATTGGTGCATTAGATAACTTATTCAAGGGTGCAGCAGGACAGGCTGTTCAGAATATGAATATTATTATGGGTATTGAGGAAACAACAGGCATTGATTATGTGCCTATTTTCCCAGCATAAAATAGGAGGTTATTGTATATGAAGGAAATTAATGCTAATGTTACAGCACCTATGGGATTTAAAGCCGGTGGTCAGGCTGTAGGTATTAAAAAAGTAAAAAAAGATATGGCTATTATTGTTAGTGAAAAGCCTTGTGTAGCATCAGGTTGTTTCACAACAAATGTTGTAAAAGCAGCTCCTGTTTTATGGGATATGGAGGTTGTAAAAAATCCAGTTTCTGGTGTAGTAGTAAATAGTGGTAATGCCAATGCTTGTACTGGTCAGCAGGGTATTGATGATGCTAAGGCTACAGCAGGTAAACTTGGTAGCCTTATTGGCGTAAATGCTGAAAATGTTTTAGTTTGTTCAACAGGTGTTATTGGTGTAAACCTCCCTATGGACAAAATGCTTGCCGGTGTAGACAAGGTATTCCCTACAATAGGCGATACAAAAGAATGTGGTGATATGGCAGCAGAGGCTATTATGACTACTGATACATATCCAAAGAAAGTAGCAGTTACTATTGAAGTAGGTGGTAAGGAAGTTACTATTGGTGGTATGGCTAAGGGCTCTGGTATGATTAACCCTAATATGGCAACAATGCTTTGCTTTATTACTACTGACTGTGCTATTGCTAAGCCTATGCTTGATAAGGCTTTAAAAGACGCTGTTGCAGACTCATTTAATATGATTTGTGTTGACGGCGATATGTCTACAAACGATACAGTTCTTGCTCTTGCAAATGGTATGGCTGAAAATACTGTTATTGATAGCGAAAACGAAGATTATACTAAGTTTGCTGAAGCACTTATGTTCATTACAAAGAGACTTGCTATTTCTTGTGCTGATGACGGCGAAGGTGCTACAAAACTTATGGAAGCAAATGTAAAGGGTGCTAAGAATGTTGAAGATGCAAGAAAAATTGCTTTAAGTGTTGTATCTTCTACACTTTTAAAGGCGGCACTTTTTGGCGAAGATGCTAACTGGGGTAGAGCTTTATGTGCTATGGGTTACAGTGGTGCTGACTTTGACCCTATGGCTGTTACTATTGATTTCAGAAGTGACGCAGGTACAATTAACCTTATGAATGAGGGTGTACCTATTGTGTTTGATGAAGAAAAGGCGTCTAAGATTTTAGCAGAACATAAGATTTATATTGATATGAAGCTCAAAGAAGGTGACGGCGAGGCAACAGCTTGGGGTTGTGACCTTACTTATGATTATGTAAAGATAAATGGTGACTATCGTTCATAAGAGAGTGACAAAACGGTATAAGTTCACAATTTTGGAGGAAATTTTATGAAAAGCATTATAAACAAGGCAGAGATATTAACAGAAGCATTGCCTTATATTAAGAAATTTTCTGGCATTACAGTTGTTATAAAGTACGGTGGTGCTGCTCTTGTAAATGAAGAAATAAAGTCTACAATTATTAAGGATATTGCCCTTATGAAGTTTGTAGGTTTTAAGCCTGTAGTTGTTCATGGTGGTGGCAAGGATATTAACAAGGCCCTTGAAAGAGTTGGTATTGAACCACAGTTTAAAGACGGTTTAAGAGTTACTGACGAAGAAACAATGGAAGTTGTTCAGGAAGTATTAGTTGGTAAGGTTAATAAGAGTCTTGTAACAGAGCTTTGCTTACAGGGTATCAATGCTGTAGGCGTTTGTGGTAAGGATTCCGGCTTTATGAAAGTTAAAAAGGCTACACCAAATGGCTTGGATTTAGGTCTTGTAGGCGAAGTAACAGAAGTAGATACTACACTTATTAATACACTTCTTGATAATGATTTTGTACCTGTTATTTCTACAGTTGGTGTAGATGAAGAAGGTAATAGTTATAATGTAAATGCTGACTATGCAGCTGTTGCTGTTGCTGGTGCTTTAAATGCTGAAAAGCTAGTATTTATTACAGATGTAGCAGGTGTAATGAGAGATGTAAATGACCCTAATAGTGTTATTTCTACTACTAACACCGCAGAAATAAACGAACTTATTGCTGACGGCACAATAGCTGGTGGTATGATTCCAAAGGTACAATGCTGTTTAGCAGGTGTAAATGCCGGTGTTAAGAATGTACATATATTAGACGGTAGAATTGCCCATTGTCTTATCCTTGAAATATTCACTAACAAGGGTATTGGTACATTAATAGAAAAATAAAAGTGATAGATTATAAATTGGAGGAAATACATTATGAAAACAGCTGATTTAGGCGAAAAGTATGTAATGAAAACTTACAATAGATTTCCACTTACTTTTGAAAAGGGAGAGGGAATGTATGTATATGATGAAAATGGTAAGAAGTACCTTGATTTTGTAGCTGGTATTGCTGTAAATTCTTTAGGTCATAACCACCCTAAGTTAGTAAAGGCTATTTCTGAACAGGCAGCAAAGCTTATTCATATTTCTAACCTTTATTACACAAAGCCACAATGTGACCTTGCTCAAAAATTAGTTGAAAACGGTAGTCTTGACAAGGTATTTTTCTGTAACTCCGGTGCTGAATCTATTGAATCAGCATTAAAGTTGGCTAGAAAGTATGGTGCTCCAACTGGCAGACAGGAAATTGTTACAATGAATAGGTCTTTCCATGGTAGAACTTTTGGTGCTGTAACAGCTACTGGTCAGGACCACTACCACGAAGGTCTTGGCGATATGCTTCCAAACATTAAGTATGCAGACTTTAATGATATTGACTCAGTAAAGTCAGCTATTACAGACAAGACAATAGCTATTTTACTTGAACCTGTTCAGGGCGAAGGTGGTATTATTCCTGCTAAGGTTGAATTTTTAAAGGAATTAAGAGCAATCTGTGACGAAAAGGATATGCTTCTTATGTTCGATGAAGTTCAATGTGGTGTAGGTAGACTTGGTACACTTTTTGCTTACCAGAGCTTTGGTGTTGTTCCTGATGTTATGTCTACAGCAAAGGGTATTGCCGGTGGTGTTCCTTGTGGTCTTATGATGGCTAAGGAAAATGTAGCAAAGGCTTTTGCTCCTGGCGACCACGCATCTACATTTGGTGGTAACCCACTTGCAACAGCTGCTGGTAATGTAGTTGTTGATGAGCTTTTAGGTGGTTTATTGGATAATGTAAAGGAACAGGGTGCATATTTAAGAGAACAGCTTGAAAAGGTTGCTGAAAAGCACAAGGATTTAGTAAAAGATGTAAGAGGTATGGGTCTTATGCAGGGTATTGAACTTAATAAGCCTGCTGGTCCTGTAGTAGCAAAGGCTATTGATTTAGGCTTACTTTTAGTAGGTGCAGGTCAGTTTATTATTCGTTTTGTACCATCTCTTATTGTTTCTAAGGCTGATATTGATACTGCTATGGAAATTTTAGACAAGGCACTTGAAAGTGCAGAATAAAATTTACATTTATTTAATAAAATTTAAGTAGATAATTATAGCAGAAAACCTCATATTTATGGGGTTTTCTGTTCTTCTGAACAAAAAGTTGTCCTGTGCTACAGCACTTGACTTCATAAGATTAATGTATTATAATTAAATTACTATAATTTTTTTAGGAGGAAAGATAATGGAAAGAGTTTACAATTTTTCTGCAGGCCCATCAATGTTACCATTGCCTGTATTAGAAAAAGTACAAAAAGAAATGTTAAACTATGGCGGTTCTGGTATGTCCGTAATGGAGATGAGTCACCGTTCCAAGTGGTTTGACGACATTATTAAGGCTGCTGAAGCAACTTTAAGAGAACTTATGCACATTCCTGATAATTACAAAGTATTGTTTTTACAGGGTGGTGGTTCTACTCAGTTTGCTATGGTTCCACTTAACCTTTTCCAGAAGGGCGAATGTGACCTTGTTAATACAGGTCAATGGTCTAAAAAGGCTATGCAGGAAGCACAGAGATATGGTAAGGTAAACCTTGTAGCCTCCTCCGAAGATAAGACATATAATTATATCCCAACTTTAGATAAAGCTACATTTAACCCAAATGCAGATTATTTCTACATTTGCTACAACAATACTATTTATGGTACTAGATGGACTGAACTTCCTGAAACAGGTAATGTTCCTCTTGTAGCTGACCTTTCTAGTATGATTATGTCTGAAGAAATCGACATCACTAAGTTTGGTCTTTGCTTTGCAGGTGCTCAGAAGAATGTTGGCCCAGCTGGTGTTACTATTGCTATTATTAGAGAAGATTTACTTGGTCACGCTATGGATATTTGTCCAACAATGCTTAACTATAAGACACATGCTGACAAGGACTCTCTTTACAACACTCCACCTTGCTTTGCAATCTATGTTGCAGGTCTTGTATTTGACTGGGTTAAGGAAATGGGTGGCGTTGCTGCAATCCAGAAGATTAACGAAGAAAAGGCTGGTATCCTTTACGACTTCCTTGATAACTCAATGATGTTCAGAGGTACAGTTGTTCCTAAGGATAGGTCACTTATGAATGTTCCTTTCGTTACTGATAGTGATGAATTAAATGCTAAGTTCGTTAAGGAAGCTACTGCTGCTGGTCTTGTAAACCTCAAGGGTCACAGAACAGTTGGTGGTATGAGAGCTAGTATTTACAATGCTATGCCTATTGAAGGTGTTAAGACTCTCGTTGAATTTATGAAGAAGTTTGAACACGACAATAAGTAATAAAATGCTTTACATAAGCTAATGGATGGCAGGAGGTTTTTTATTTCCTCCTGCCTATTTTTAATAGTGAATCGGAAAGATAAATCCGATGGTTTGCAAAGCAAACCACAAATTAACAAAGTTAATTTGTTCTGAACATATTTTGGAGGGTATAATATAATGTTTAAGATTTTAACACTTAATAAAATTTCTAAGGTTGGCTTAGGTCAGCTTTCTGATAACTATACAGTTTCTGATAACGAAGCAAATCCAGACGGTATTCTTTTAAGAAGTTTCAAAATGCACGATATGGAACTTCCAGAATCATTAAAGGCAGTTGCTCGTTGTGGTGCTGGTGTAAACAACATTCCTTTAGACAAGTGTGCTGAAAAGGGTATTGTTGTTTTTAACACTCCTGGTGCTAATGCAAACGCTGTAAAGGAACTTGTATTAACTGGTCTTTTACTTTCAAGCAGAAAGATTATGGCAAGTTATGCTTGGGCACAGTCTTTACAGGGTACAGAAGATATTGCTAAGCAGGTAGAAAAAGGCAAGTCTAACTTTGCAGGTCCAGAAATCAAGGGTAAGACTCTTGGTATCGTTGGTCTTGGTGCTATTGGTGTACTTGTTGCCAATGCAGCAGTTGCTCTTGGTATGAATGTTATTGGTTATGACCCATACTTCTCAATCAAGAACGCTCTTGCTCTTGACAATGCTGTTAAGTTTACTTCTAACCTTGATGATATTTATGCTGTTGCTGACTATATTACAGTTCATGTTCCAGCTACTCCAGAAACTAAGAATATGATTAATGCTGAATCACTTGCTAAGTGCAAAGACGGCGTAAGACTTCTTAACTTTGCAAGAAACGAACTTGTAAATGTTGCTGATGTTAAGACTGCTCTTGAAAGTGGTAAGGTAAGTTGCTATATTTGTGACTTCCCTAATGAAGAAACTGTAGGTGTTGACGGTATTATTACATTACCTCACCTTGGTGCATCTACTCCAGAAGCAGAAGACAACTGTGCAACTATGGCAGCTAAGGAAATTATGGCTTACCTCGAAGATGGTAACATCGTAAATTCTGTAAACTACCCTAACTGTTCAGCTCCTAGAATTGCTGGTAAGGCAAGAGTTTGTGTTCTTCATAAGAATACTCCTAATATGCTTGCTCAGATTACTGCTTTCTTTGGCGAAAAGGGTATCAATATTGAACATATGACAAACAATGCAAAGGGCGATTATGCTTACACAATCCTTGATGTAGACAATGCTGATGATAGTGTTGTTACATCTGCAAAGGCTGTTGAAGGCATTGTTGCTGTTAGAGTTTTAGCATAACAAAATAAATATATAATTTTTAAGCCGTTAGATTAATTTCTGACGGCTTTTTTGTTTTTGAAAGCTATAACAAAAAATTTTGTTAATACTTGTACTCTAGTATATTTTTGTATATAATTAGAGTATATAACAACATTTCCACACAAATTATTTATGATATTGTGGATAAATTAAAAATTTGGGCAATTCCCACAGAAAGAAAGAGGTGTTTTTTATGGCAACAATTAGACCTTTCAAAGGTTTTAGACCAACTCCTGAACTTTGTTCTAAGGTAGCAGCTTTACCTTATGATGTTATGACTTCAAAAGAGGCTAGAGAAATGGTAAAGAATGACCCTTACTCTTTTCTCCATGTTGATAGAGCAGAAATAGATTTACCTGAAAATGTGGATATTTACTCTAAAGAGGTTTATGAAAAGGCTGCATCTAACCTTAATAAAATGATAGAGGATAAAGTTCTTATACAGGATAATAAGCCGGTTTTTTATATATATAGCCTTACTATGAATGGCAGAGAACAGATTGGTCTTGTAGTTTGTACATCTATTGATGAATATTTGAACAATACTATTAAAAAACACGAATTTACAAGAGCTGATAAAGAACAGGATAGAATTAACCATGTTGACTATTGTAATGCCAATACAGGTCCTATTTTCCTTACATATAAAAATCAGAAAACTATTGACCAGATTATATCAAAGGAAATAGAAAAAGCTCCAATTTATGACTTTATTTCTGAAGATAAAGTGGAACATAAGGTTTGGCTTATAGATGAGGATAATGTAATTAATGACCTTGTAGAACAGTTTAAAAATGTTCCTTCACTTTATATTGCTGACGGTCATCACAGAAATGCCTCTGCTGTTAAGGTTGGTTTAAAACGCAGAGGAGAGGGAGAGTATGATAAAAACGCAGAATTTAACTACTATCTTTCTGTACTTTTCCCTGCTGACCAGTTGCATATTATGGATTACAACAGACTTGTAAAGGACTTAAATGGTCTTACAAAAGAGGAATTTTTGGACAAGATACAGGAAAACTTTACAGTAACAGAAGTTAATGAACAGTATAAACCAGATGCTATACATACTTTTGGTATGTACTTAGATAAAAAATGGTATAAATTACAGGCTAAAGACAGCATTATTGCCACAGATTCCGTTGGTTGTCTTGATGTAAGTATCTTGCAAAACTCACTTTTAACACCTGTTCTTGGTATTGGTGACCCTAGAACTGACAAGAGAATTGATTTTGTTGGTGGTATCAGAGGTTTAGGAGAACTTGTTAAGAGAGTGGATAGTGGAGAAATGACAGTAGCTTTTGCTATGTATCCTACTTCTATGACACAGCTTATGAATATAGCTGACGATAATAAGGTTATGCCACCAAAGTCTACTTGGTTTGAACCTAAATTGAGAAGTGGTATCTTTATACATAAATTAAGCTAATATGAATGAAGATATATTGAAAAAGACTTGTTGCTTTACAGGTCACAGAGATATTTCTAAAATAAAGGCTATGGAGCTTAAACTTAAACTGCCTAAAATTATTGAAAAACTTATAACAGAAAAAGGTGTAATTTACTTCGGTGTAGGTGGAGCTTTAGGTTTTGATATGCTTGCAGAAAAGGCTGTTTTAAAGCTAAAAAAGAAATATCCTTTCATAAAACTTATACTTGTGTTGCCTTGTAAAAATCACAATAAAAATTGGAAAATAGCCGATAAACTGGAGTTAAATTTTATTGCAAAGCAAGCTGATAAAATTTCATATATTTCTGAAAACTATACACCATATTGCATTACTTTGAGAAATAGAAGACTTGTAAACAATAGTAAATATTGTATTTGTTACTTAAATAAGCCTACAGGTGGTACAGCCTATACTGTAAACTATGCACAGGAAAAAGGTTTGGAGATAATAAATCTAGCATAAGAGAAGGTGGCTAAAATGTTAAATTTGTTTGGTGTTAATGTAGCTACCGTAATGGATAGTGAAAAAAGAAATAAAATACAGGAAGTACTGGCTCAGAATAATATTAAGTATAGTGTAAAGACAGAATATATAAACCAGAAAAATGCTTTTGATTCAGCTATTATAGGCAATAGAGGAAATAGCACAAAGCTAAAGTATATGTTTTTTGTAAATAAAAAAGATGCAGATATGGCTGTACATTTAATAAATTCTGTGGAAAGTAACTATTAAATTTATTATTGGCTAATAAAATTACTAATATATTGTTAATTTTAAGTAGATTACCTATAATGACATTACAATAAATAACGAATTTAGGAGGTAATCGGAATGATAAATAAAAATGTAAAAAAGATACTTAAAGAAAGTATGTGGGATTTAGCCACTTGTGGTAATAATGAACCTAATGTTGTACCTGTAGCCTTTAAAGATGTTACAGAAGATGGAAAGCTTGTTGTAGGCGATGTTTTCCTTGAAACTACATTAAAAAATATTCAGTCAAATGGTGGCAAAATTGCTATTTCTGTATACAATGGTGAAACCTTAGAGGGCTATCAGATTAAGGGTACTGCTACATATGTAACAGAGGGTACAGTAGTGGATACTTTCAAGGCAATGGTAGAAAAAATGTTTAATGGTGCAGCTACTGCAAAGGGTGCTTTAATTATTAACCCAGAAAAGGTTATTGTTACAACTCCTGGAGCTGACAATAAAAAGGAAATTTAATCAATCTTACAAAGAGGGATAGAAATGAAAATAGCAGTAACATTTGAAAACGGAAATGTATTTCAGCATTTTGGTCATACTGAAAAGTTCAAAATTTATGATATTTCCAATGGAAAAATTGTAAATGAAAGTATTGTAGATACTAATGGAAGTGGTCATGGTGCTCTTGCTGGATTTTTGAAAGAAAATTTTGTAGATACTTTGATTTGTGGCGGTATTGGAAATGGTGCAAAACAAGCATTGGCAGAGGCAGGAATTAAGCTCTATGGTGGAGTTGTTGGTAATGCTGATAGTGCAGTAAATGACTTGTTGCAAGATAAACTTAACTTCAACGAAAATGTTCATTGTGAGCATCACGACCATAGCCATCACGAGGGACATTGTGGCGAACACAAAAATAGTTGTTCCGGAAATAAATAGAAATCATTTTTAGCATACTGTCAATAGTCAGTATGCTTTTTTTGTGCTATAATTCAGATAAAAGGAAGTGTAAAAATGAAAATAGCATTAGCTCAAATGTCAATGACAGATAAAATAGAAGAAAATCTGAATAAGTCACTTAATTTTTGTGATAAAGCAAAAGATTGTGACCTATTATTTTTTCCTGAAATTCAGTTATCCCCATTTTTCCCTCAATACCAGAATAAAAATGTGGAAAAGTATTGTTTATATGAAAGTTCTGATGAAGTACAAAAGTTAAAAGAAAAAGCAAAGGAACACAGTATCTATATATCTCCTAATGTTTATATGAATATTGAAAATAAAAAATATGATACTTCCCTTTTTATAAATAGACAGGGAGCTATTGTGGATAAAGCTAAAATGGTGCATATAGCACAGGCTGAAAATTTCTATGAACAGGACTATTATACACCATCTGATGACGGCTTTAAGGTTTTTGATACAGAGTATGGAAAAGTAGGTGTTGTTATTTGCTATGATAGACATTTGCCGGAAAGTATACGAACTTGTGTATTAAAGGGTGCAGATTTAATTATAATTCCTACAGCAAACACAAAGGCAGAGCCTATGGAAATGTTTGAATGGGAAGTTCGTGTTCAGGCTATGGAAAATCAAGTTTTTGTTGCTATGTGTAATAGAGTTGGCAAAGAGGATAATATGGACTTTTCAGGACAATCTTTAGTAGTAGACCCTAATGGAGAGGTTATATGTAAGGCTGATGATAGTGAACAGCTTTTGGCTTGTGATATAGACCTAAAACAGGCTAAAGAATTACGCAAAAAAGTGCCATATATAGGCACAAGAAGACCGGAATGGTATCTTTAAAAGGAAGTGATACTATGAATAAAACAATTTTTACAGGGATTTTGATTTGTATTGTATCTTTTATATTAAGTGGCTGTAATGGTAATACATATGGTATTACAAGTGGAACATATGAAATGGTAGATTCAGAGGAAAATGTTTTTACGCCATATTTAACACTAGATTTGGAAGATAAAACTTTTACATTTACATTTGATGTTTTATCCTCTTATGGAAATATAGGAAGTATAAAGTTTAATAAGGGAAATCTTATTTGTAAAACCGATGATAATAAGAACACATTTATTTTCAAAGTTGAGAATAATAATACACTTAAATTTGATGCCACTCAATCCAGTAGCACAACTACTGTAGATGACCATATTGCAGTACCTGATGAAACAGAGTTCAAACTTGCAAATGATACAAGTGAAAGTTGACAACTTAGGATTTAGGAGTAAAATAGTTACAATAACTAAATTTAAGGAGGTAAGGCTATGACTTTGGCAATAATAATAGGCTTTGTAGTTGGTACAGTAGCTGGTATCTTTTTAGGAATGTTTTATTTTAAAAATAGGAAAAAGTAGGCAGGCTGTCGATAAAGTCGACAGCCTTGCAAGAAATGCTTGCATTTCTTGCAGTTAGTCTAAGGGAGGGACCAGCCGTGTATTTCGCGTCCTTGCTACGCAAGAACACAAAACAGTCCCTGTCCTCACTCGGGCAAAGCTCTGGTCAGAACTTTCAACTTCGTTGAAAGCCACACTCCGTGTGACCGATTTATCTTTCGGTTCACACTTGCGGAATTGATTTAAGAAAACCAAGGTTTTCTTAACAACAATGAATCGGAAAGAATAATCCGATAGCTTGTTTACAAGCTACATTTTGCAAAGCAAAATGTTCTGACTTTCCTTTGATAATCTGAAAAAACACATAAATATATTTGTTAAAAATTGCAAATTGTTTTCTTAAATTAATTTTTTTCGATACTATCGTGCACACTAACTAATAGTGTGCATACTTTTTTGTGCAATTTTTTAGGTGGTGTAATAAAAATTTAAAAAAATAAGTATACATATTATGGTATAATTATATCAGAGGAAAGATGTGGAATTACGGAGGGACTAAATTATGAAAAAGAAATTGTTGAGTGTACTTGCTACTACAGTTCTTTGCATTGTAACAGCCACTTCAAGTTTTGGTGCAAGTGGTGTTATTAGAAATGGTAGTGTGCTTGTACCATTAAGAGGTGTTTTTGAAAACCTTGGCTTTAAGGTTTATTGGAATTCAGATACAGAAACAGCACAGATTTTTAATGAAAACTATTCTATAAGCATACAGAAAAATGCTGATACATTTGTTGTAAATGGTAAAACAATTTCGCCAGATACACCACAGACGATTATTGATGGAACAATGTATTTGCCTTTGAGAGCTTTAGGCGATGCAGTTTCTGCTCAAACAAGCTGGAATGAAGAAAATAAGTCTGCTGTTATAGAATTAAATGGCAAGAAAGTAACTGTATATACTGACAAGAATTATATTGTTGCAGGTACTTCAGAAAACCTTGATTTGAAAGAACCTACAACAAAGGCAATAGAAACTACTACAGAAACAACAACTGAAGCTACTACAGAAGTGACAACTGAAGAAACAACAACTGGTAGTACAACAGCTACTGTTGATGAATATGCTGGTTTTGCTGGCGTTAGATATAGTTTAAGAAAACAGGTTATTGCAGATTTACAGAAAGCACAAAAGCAGTATCATGTAGGTAATGCAGATACTTTAAGCCTTATGCAGAGAGATGCTATTGTGCTTGCATCAAACCAATGGCTTAGTATGGCAAATAGTAATGAAGAAAGAAGTTATATTGATGTAGCTACTGAATTTTATTTAAGATTTGCTGATGCAGCAAAGGCTATTGACGAATATGCAAATAGAACAAGTGACACTACATCAAAAGCTATGTATAAGGCACAGGCTGACGATTTTAAGGATAGAATGGACGCAATAGTAGATAGCTTTTCAATGTGCAAGAGTATTTCTGATGTAAACAATGCTTACAATAGTATGTATGATTTATCAAGACAGATAAGAAGATTTAATTGGTAAAACAGGGCAATATACTATTGGTCTGATTGTTGTAAAATGTATATTAGTGAGAAGGGGGACTGTGTGTAGTCCTCCTTTTTGTTTTGTTATACCTTTTAAGTATAGTTTTCATAGATTTTTTAGTATAAATTTAAGGTTGAATTTCTGTTGAAATAAAGATTTTTTTGTTGTATAATACATTGGAATAAAAGTGCTTTATAATAAGAAGATACACATAAAATATAAAGCATCAAGTTGGAATATAACAGTTTACATAAAAGCCTTATACAAGGGCTTTTGTACTGTGTAAGAATTAGAACAGGGGAATATATATGAGTTTTTATAAAGCTGGTATTGATATAGGTTCTACTACAATTAAGTTTGTAGTAATGGATGAAAATAACAATATTTGTTTTAAGGATTACAGAAGACATTTATCAAATATACAGGAAACTTTACTTGGTCTTGTAAAAGATGCTAGAGAACAGTTAGGCGAATTTAAGTTTTCTTGTGTAATTACTGGTAGTGGTGGTCTTTCTATTTCTAATTGGATTGGTATGGAATTTATACAGGAAGTTGTAGCTGTAAGTACAGCTATTAATCATGTAGCACCTCGTACTGATGTTGCTATTGAAATAGGTGGCGAAGATGCTAAGATTATTTATTTTGACGGTGGTAGCATAGAACAGAGAATGAACGGTGTCTGTGCTGGTGGTACTGGTTCTTTCATTGACCAGATGGCATCTCTTTTACAAACTGATGCAGAGGGTCTTAATGAATACGCAAAGACATATAGTGCCATTTATCCAATAGCTGCCAGATGTGGTGTATTTGCTAAAAGTGATATTCAGCCACTTATCAACGAAGGTGCGGCAAAGTCTGATTTGGCAGTATCTATTTTTCAGGCTATAGTTAATCAGACTATTAGTGGACTTGCCTGTGGTAAGCCAATAAGGGGTAATGTAGCTTTCCTCGGTGGTCCATTACACTTCCTTACTGAATTAAAGGCCAGATTTATTGATGTACTTGGTCTTGAGGGAGATGCTGTTGTTGAAGTTGAAGATTCCCACCTTTTTGCTGCTATGGGTTCTGCTCTTTCATCAAAAGATGATAAAATTTTCTCTGCTGATGAAATGATTAAGGAACTTACAAATGGCAAGCACATTACAATGGAAATAAACAGACTTGACCCATTGTTTAAAGATGAACAGGACTATAACAAATTTAAGGAAAGACACGATAAAGCAAAGGTTATAAAAGGCGACCTTGAATCATATAAGGGCGATGTTTTCTTAGGTATTGATGCAGGTTCTACTACATCAAAATTAGCTCTTATTAGTGACAAGGGAGAACTTCTCTATTCTTTCTATGCAGGTAATGAGGGTAGTCCTCTTAAAATGGTAATGACAGCTTTAAAGCATATTTATAGCATTTTACCAGAGGGTGTAACAATAAAGAAATCTTGTGTTACAGGATACGGTGAGGCTCTTATAAAAGAGGCTCTTATGGTCGATTTAGGCGAAATTGAAACAGTTGCTCATTATAAGGCAGCAGCTTTCTTTGAACCTGATGTAGATTTCATTCTTGATATTGGTGGTCAGGATATGAAGTGTATCAGAATAAAGAACGGTGTTATTGATTCTGTTCTTTTAAATGAGGCTTGTTCAGCAGGTTGTGGTTCATTTATAGAAACTTTCGCAAAGAGTCTTAAACTTAGCGTACAGGATTTTGCAAAGGTAGCATTATTTGCAAAAGGTCCTATTGACTTAGGTTCTCGTTGTACAGTATTTATGAACTCAAGAGTAAAACAGGCTCAAAAAGAGGGTGCAGAAGTTGCCGATATTTCAGCAGGTCTTGCATATAGTGTTATTAAAAATGCACTTCAAAAGGTTATTAAGGTTACTGACCCAACTGATTTAGGTAAACATATTGTTGTTCAGGGTGGTACATTCTACAATGAGGCTGTTTTAAGAGCTTTTGAAAAGATTTCAACTAGAGAAGCTATTCGCCCGGATATAAGTGGTATAATGGGTGCTTTTGGTGCAGCTGTTATTTCTCGTGACAAGTATGTAGCAGGGGAAGAGTCTACAATTCTTAATGCAGAAGATTTGGAAAATCTTGAAATACAGTCATCACTTACTCGTTGTAAGGGTTGTAGTAATAACTGCTTGCTTACAATAAACAAGTTTAGTGGTGGTAGACGCTTTATTTCTGGTAATAGATGTGAAAGAGGTTTAGGTAAGGAAAAATCAGACAGTTGCGTACCTAATCTTTTCCAGTATAAATATGACAGACTTTTTGATTATGAGCCTATTCCAGAAAATGAGGCTAAACGAGGTGTAGTAGGTATTCCTAGAGTTCTCAATATGTATGAGGATTTCCCACTTTGGTTCACTTTCTTTACAAAATTGGGATATAGTGTAAAACTTAGTCCAAAGAGTAGCAGAAAGGTTTACGAAATGGGTATAGAGTCTATACCTAGTGAGTCAGCTTGTTACCCAGCTAAAATAGTACATGGACATATTATGTCACTTATAAATGACGGCGTTAAGTTTATATTCTACCCTTGTGTAGCTTATGAACATAAGGAAATAAGTGGTGCAGATAACCATTATAACTGTCCTATTGTAACAAGTTATCCAGAAAATATTAAAAATAATGTTGAAGAAATCAGAGATTACAACATAGATTTTAGAAATCCGTTTATAGCTCTTAGCTCAGAAGAAATATTTGCAGACAGAATGGCTGAAATTTTTGGAGATATTCCAAAGAATGAGGTTAAAGAGGCTGCAAAGGCTGCTTGGAGAGAAGAACAGAGATTTAGAGAAGATATGCGTAAAAAGGGCGAGGAAACAGTAAAGTATATTAAAGAAAATAATATGACTGGTATTGTTGTAGCTGGTCGTCCTTACCATATTGACCCTGAAATCAACCATGGTTTACCTGAACTTATTACTGGTTACGGTGTTGCTGTTCTTACAGAAGATAGTGTTGCACATCTTGGAAATGTTGAAAGACCTTTAAATGTTCGTGACCAATGGGCATACCATTCAAGACTTTACGCAGCAGCAAGTTTTGTTCGTGAACAGGAAGATATTGAACTTATACAGCTTAATAGCTTTGGTTGTGGTCTTGATGCGGTAACAACTGATGAAGTACACGATATACTTGATGCTTATGGTAAGATTTATACAGTTCTTAAAATTGATGAAGTAAGCAACTTAGGTGCTGCAAGAATAAGAATTCGTTCACTTTTTGCTGCTCTTGAAGAAAGAAGAAATAAGAAATTTAAGCCTAAGAAACTTGTTGAAAAGGAAAGTAGAGTTGTATTTACAAAGGAAATGAAGAAAACTCATACTCTCCTTATGCCACAGATGTCACCTATACATTTTGATATTGCTCAAGAGGCTTTCAGAGCTAGTGGTTACAATGTAGAGGTTATGCCGGCAATAGATAAGGATTGTATTGATATTGGTCTTAAATATGTAAATAACGATGCTTGTTATCCAGCACTTATTGTTGTAGGTCAGATTTTAAGAGCTTTACAGTCTGGAAATTATGACTTAGACAAGGTATCTGTGTTAATAAGTCAGACAGGTGGTGGCTGTCGTGCTACTAACTACATTGGTTTTATAAGGCGTGCATTGAAAAATGCCGGTCTTGAACATATTCCAGTAGTATCTGTAAGTGCTAGTGGACTTGAAAAGAACCCTGGATTTAAGATTACTTATAAATTTGCTATGGCACTTCTCCAGTCTGTACTTTATGGCGATTTATTTATGAGAGTCCTTTATAAGACAAGACCTTATGAAAAGGTAAAGGGTTCTGCTAATGCTCTTTATCACAAGTGGAATGAAGTTTGTAAAAAGGCTGTTCGTTCTCCAAAGAAGAATGAATTTAATAAGATTGTCAGAGGAATAGTAAAGGATTTTGATGAACTTCCTTTAGATGAAACAATAGTTAAGCCAAAGGTTGGTGTAGTAGGGGAAATTCTTGTTAAGTTCCACCCAACTGCCAATAACGATGTAGTAACACTTCTTGAAAAAGAGGGTGCTGAGGCTGTTGTTCCAGACCTTATCAACTTCTTTACATACAGTCTTTACAACAACAAGTATAAAGAAGAATATCTTGGTGCAAAACATTCTATAACAGTTCTTACAAATTGGGCGATTAAGTTTATAGAGGGTTATAGACGAGTAATGGGTGATGCCCTTAAAGCCAGTAAGAGATTTGACCCACCAACAGATATTAAGGAACTTGGTGCTATGGCAGAAGATATAGTAAGTCTTGGCAACCAAACAGGCGAGGGTTGGTTCTTAACAGGCGAACTTGTAGAGCTTATACATTCCGGAGTTACAAACAATATTTGTGCTCAGCCTTTTGCTTGTCTTCCTAACCATGTTACAGGTAAGGGTGTTATTAAGGAATTAAAGAGAAGAAATAAAAACAGTAATATTGTTGCTATTGACTATGACCCAGGTGCTAGTGAAGTAAACCAGCTTAATAGAATTAAGCTTATGCTTTCAACTGCTTATAAAAACCTTGAAAAAAGTCAGAAAGAGGCAGCAGCAAGCAATAAATAAGTTACAAACATAAAAGAAAAAGTATTATTCCATATGGAGGTAAAACTATGAAAAGATTTTTAGCCATTACTTTAGGTGCAATGTTAGTATTGTCAAGCCTTACTTATGGTAAAGGTAAGATACAAAATGGCATTGATAGCGTAAAGGCAAGTCAGGAAACAAGTACAACAATTAAAACTGAAACTGGTTCAATTACAAAAATTAATAGAGAAGCTACAACGACTGAGGCAACAACAGAAACTACTACTTCTGCACATCGTGCTATAGCTGTTGGAGAAGAAAGCAATAGCATTGTTATGAACGGTTCAACTTATGAATATATGGGTAATACAATGGTGCCTTTAAGAGGTATTGCTGAAGCTCTTGGTTATGCTGTTCAATGGAATTCTGAATTAAAGGCTGTTGAAATTTCAAACAATGATGTTAAGGTTGATTTTAATACTGGCGTAAATAGTTATGTTATTACTAAGAATAAGGATTTAAAGGCTGGTACGCCAGTTTCACTTGCTACAGCACCAGTAATAAAAGATGGTTCAACATATGTTCCTCTTGAACTTTTCAGAATGCTTAATTCTCAGCAGTACGACATTGTTATTAAGAATAATACAGTTGTAATTTCTCCAAAGACCGCTGAAGATGTTACAGAAGAAACTACAGTTGTGGATAACTCACTTTCACTTAGAGGTGGAGAAATTAACAAAATTGATAACGGTGGAAAAAAGCAGGCTAATGCTGACGCTAAAGTAGATAGTGATAAGAAAATTGTAAATGAAACAACTACATTTTCTATTAATAAAGAGGCAACAACAGAGTCTACAACTAAAGTATATGTTGGTGGCAAAAACTCTGTAAATCCTATGGTAGAATATGATACTGCTGCACAGGCTGCCGCAGAACTTAAAATCAACTTAAATACTGTAGATATTGAGGGCTATACTCTTGAGCATGTTTATGTTGTATCAGGCTTGATTTTACAGCTTGATTACACAAATGGCAGTAAGAATTTCTCTGTTCGTATAGCAAAGGGTACAGATGATATTTCCGGTGATTATAAGAAATATTCAACACTTGCAAAGTATACTGTAAATGGTTGTCTTGCTACTCTTGAGGGCGATAAGATTAATTATCCAAAGGCTACTTGGACAGACAAGACTTATACTTACGCAGTTACAAACAATAGCAACTTAAAAGAACACGAAATGGCAAAAATTGCAAATGAAGTTGCTTATTTTGTGGCAAAATAATAAAATAATGTTGACAAAAGTCGGCGTATTTTATATAATTAACTTTGGTTTAACAGCGGGATAAGTAGATTTTAATATCGGTAAAGAGAGAATACGGTTGGTGCAAGTATTTCCGTAAAATAAATCGAAGCTACCCATATATGCTGTGTGCATTAATACTGCACCGTTTGACTTGCGTTAAAAGTTACTTGAGATACGGCAGTTTTGTCGTAATCAGGGTGGTACCGTGTTTATTAACGCCCCTGTTCTGTTATTCAGAAAGGGGCTTTTTTTATTCTTTATTTTTAATTTTCATTTTAATTTTTTGGAGGATTTACAAATGCAATTCATGGGAGTAAATGAAATCAGAGAAGCATATCTTTCATTTTTTGAAAGTAAAGGTCATTTGAGAATGGCAAGTGCGTCATTAGTACCTCACAATGACAAGAGTCTTTTACTTATTAATTCTGGTATGGCACCTTTAAAGCCTTTCTTTACAGGTCAGCAGGTTCCACCAAGAAAGAGAGTAACAACTTGCCAGAAGTGTATTAGAACAGGCGATATTGAAAATGTAGGTAAGACTGCACGCCATGGTACATTTTTCGAAATGCTTGGTAACTTCTCTTTTGGCGATTATTTTAAGAGAGAAGCTATTAACTGGGCATGGGAATTCTTTACACAGGTAGTAAAACTTCCTGAAGATAGACTTTATGTTTCTGTATATCAGGATGATGATGAAGCGTTCGATATTTGGAACAAGGAAATTGGTCTTGCTCCAGAAAGAATTTTCAGAATGGGTAAGGAAGATAACTTCTGGGAACATGGTGTAGGTCCATGTGGTCCATGTTCTGAAATCTACTATGATAAGGGCGAAGAATATGGTTGTGGTCAGCCTGGTTGTACAGTAGGTTGTGACTGTGACAGATATATGGAAATCTGGAACCTTGTATTTACTCAGTTCTGTAAGGAAGAAGACGGTTCTTATTCTAATCTTGACCACCCTAACATTGATACTGGTATGGGTCTTGAAAGAATTGCAACTGTTATGCAGGGTGTAAACTCTATTTTTGATGTAGATACAGTAAAGGCTATCAGAGATAAGGTATGTGCTCTTGCTGGCGTTGAATATGGTGCAAATGAAAAAACTGATATTTCTATAAGAGTTATTACTGACCATATTCGTTCAGTTGCATTTATGACAGCTGATGGTGTACTTCCATCTAATGAAGGTAGAGGTTATGTATTAAGAAGACTTTTAAGAAGAGCTGCTAGACATGGTAGACTTCTTGGTATTGAAGGTAACTTTATGACAGAAGTATGTAAGGTTGTTATTGAAAATTCTGGTAAGGCTTATCCTGAACTTGTGGATAAGAAGGACCATATCTTCAATATCTTAAATAATGAAGAAAGTAGATTTGCTGCAACTATTGATACAGGTCTTTCACTTTTAAAGCAGAAGATTGAAGAAATCAAGGCTCAGGATGGCGAAGATATTCTTGGTGGTGCAGACTCATTCAAGCTCTATGATACTTACGGTTTCCCAGTTGAATTAATGGAAGAAATTCTTGAAGAACAGGGTATGACAATGGATATGGAAGCCTTCAAGGCTGAAATGCAGAAGCAGAAAGAAAGAGCTAGAAATGCAAGAGCAACAGACACTTATATGGGTGCTGATGAAACTGTATTCAACCAGCTTGACCCTGCTATGTCTACTGAATTTGTTGGTTATACAAACTATAGCTATGCTGGTGCAAAGGTTCTTGCTATTGTAAGTAATGACGCTGTTGTAGATACTGCAAGCGAAGGCGATAAGGTTTCTATCGTTGTTGACAAGACTCCATTCTATGCTGAAATGGGTGGTCAGGTTGGCGATTGTGGTACAATGCACAACGATAACTGCGATATTAAGATTAATGACTGTGTTAAGTTTGGTGGCAATAAGTTTATCCATACAGGTGTTGTTGAAAATGGTCAGATTAAGGTTGGCGATACTATTGACCTTGATATTGATGTAAAGACTAGAATGGATATTGCTAGAAACCATACAGCAACTCATATTTTACAGGCTGCTTTAAGAGAAGTTTTAGGTTCTCATATTGAACAGGCTGGTTCATATGTTTCAAAGGATAGATTGCGTTTTGACTTTACTCACTTTGAGGCTATTAGCAAAGAAGATTTAGCTAGAGTTGAACACATTGTAAATGAAAAAATTCTTGCAAGCATTCCAGTAAAAATGGAAGAAATGCCTATGGAAGAAGCTAAAAAACTTGGTGCTATGGCACTCTTTGGCGAAAAGTATGGCGATGTAGTAAGAGTTGTAAGTGTTGGCGATTACTCTGTTGAATTCTGTGGTGGTACTCATATTTCAAATTCTTCTCAGATTGGCTCATTTAAGATTGTTTCTGAAACTGGTGTAGCTGCTGGTACAAGAAGAATTGAAGCTCTTACAGGTGCAGGCGTTCTCAATTATTATGAAGATGTTGACTATCTTTTAAATAATATCTTTAGCACATTGCGTACTAACTCTAAGAATATTATTTCTAAGATTGAGCATGTTCTTGAAGAAAATAAACAGCTTTCAAGCGAATTAGAAAGTCTTAAATCTAAGCTTTCTGGTGGTCTTGTAGATGAAATTATTGCTAAGGCTGAAGATGTAAACGGCTTTAAGTATGTTTCTTCTAAGGTAAGTGGCATTGATATGAATGCTCTTAGAAATATGGGCGACCAGATTAAGGAAAAGAGTGGCGAAGGTGTTATCGTTCTTGCATCTGATGTAGACGGTAAGGTTAATTTTGTTGTTATGTGTAGTGATGAGGCTGTTAAGAAGGGTGCTAAGGCCGGTAATATTGTAAAAGCTGCTGCAACTGTTTGTGGTGGTGGCGGTGGTGGCCGTCCAAATATGGCTCAGGCTGGTGGTAAAGATGCATCTAAGATTGATGAAGCCCTTGCAACTGCTAAGACAACTGTTGAGGATATGTTAAAATAATGGAAGCCAGTTTAGCTTATAAAACAAAAAAAATAGTTGAAAAATATGGTTTCAGTTTTAAGAAGAATTTTGGTCAGAACTTTCTCGTTGATGAGAGAGTTCTGGGCAAAATTGTGTCTTCAGCTGAAATTTCAAAAGACGATGTAGTTATAGAAGTAGGTCCTGGTATAGGTACACTTACACAGGCTCTTGCAAAAGAGGCTTATAAGGTTGTAGCTGTAGAAATAGATACTACACTTGTGCCTATTTTAGGTGAGCTTTTATCAGATTTTGATAATATTGAAATAATAAATGAGGATATTTTGAAGGTAGATGTAAATGCTATTGCTGAAAAATATCCAGATAAAAAAATAAAAATGGTAGCTAATTTACCATACTATATTACTACTCCTATTATTATGAATGTGCTTGAAAATCATATTCCTGTTGAAAGCATTACAGTAATGATACAAAAAGAAGTAGCTTATAGAATGAAGGCACAGCCATCTACTAAGGATTATGGTTCACTTTCCCTTGCTGTTCAGTATTATTGTGAACCTTATCTTGTGGCAAATGTACCACAAAATTGCTTTATGCCTAGACCTAATGTTGACTCAGCTGTAATTAAATTGACAGTTATGGACAAGCCAAAGGTACAGGTAAATAATGAAAAGTTTATGTTTGAGTTTATAAAGGCTGCTTTTAGTCAGAGAAGAAAAACTTTAGTAAACTGTATTTTTAGTAGTGGGTTACTTACTTTATCAAAAGATGAAATAGGTAAAATGCTTAATGGTCTTGGCTATGATGAAAGAGTGAGAGGAGAAAGTCTTACCCTGGAGGATTATGGAAAAATTACTGACGAGGCTGAAAAATATATAAAGTAAAAAGGAATATCTGTCCAAATTATCTCATACTCTATTGAATAGAAATACTATTTAATAGGAGGCTAAGTTATGGCGTATTCAAGAACTTTTATTACATTAAAACAGGGCTGTAATGATTATGTAAAGGATATTAGAGGTTGCGTTGGTAGAGCTATTGTTGAAATCAGAAATGGCAGAGGCAGACTTCTTTTACAAGCTCAAGGTTTAAAGAGTGACAATGATTACAGAGTTTGTGTTTTAAGTAAAGATGATAGTGTTGAAGTGGACAGACCTTTATATGTAAATAATAGTGGCAGGGGCGAAGTAAAGTGGGAGTTTAAACCTGATGGTGTACTTTCAGACATCAGAGCCCTTGCTGTTCTTGTTAAAGATAAAGCACCTCTTATTGGTTTTGTAAAAGAGGAATATAACTGGCAACAATGCCTTATGGCAAAGCCAGAAAGCCATAAACAGCCAGAAACTATTATGGCCATTAAGCCGGAAATTATAGAGGTTGAAGAACCAGAGGAAATTGTAAGTCAGGTTGTGGAAGACAAGGTTGAAGATACAGAAATTCAACAACCTAGTGCAGATGTTGAAAAAGTGCAAAATAGCATAACTGAAAATGTTACTGAAGAAATTAATCAGGAGGACAAAGAAAAAATAGTTCAGCTGGTAAATGAATTTAGTGATAGTATTGATGAAATACAGGCAATTACTGTGTCAGCAAATACAGACTACATATTTTCTCGTAATGAAGTAAAGCCTTTTGGCGATGATAACATAAAGTGGGTTAAAGTTAATATTAGAGAAATTTGTGCAGTAAAGGATTTATGGAAATATTGCAACAATCCCTTTGTTATAAAAGGCTGTAGAGAATATAAACATTTGCTTTTGGGCAAAGATGATAAAAATTACTGGATGGGTGTGCCTTGTAAATATGACCCATCTTATAAATTAGAGGCTCAAATACAAGGCTTTAAAGAATGTAAACCTATGAATGGTGGAGAATTAAAGGCAGGGGAGTCCTGCTATTGTTTATTAAAGTGTTAGAAAGGATAAATTTATGCGTCACAGAAGAAAACCGTGGTCAGAAGCTGAAATGGCTAATAATAAGGCTCTTGTCACTAATCCAACAGAAAATAAGGGGAAGTGGAATGAAGTTTTTGGCAACGATAATCCTATATATGTTGAAATAGGTTGTGGAAAAGGTGGCTTTTTAAGTGAAATGAGCAAACTTTATCCAAATATCAATTTTATTGGTATGGAAAAGGAAGACCAGATTGTGGCAGCTGCTCTTAAAAAAAGTCGTGAAAGTGGTGTTGGCGAAAATATTAGATTTATGGTTGAAAATGTAGCCAACATTAATGAAATTTTTGAAACTGGCGAAGTTGAAAGACTTTACATTAACTTCTGCGACCCTTGGCGTCAGCGTAAGAAGTGGGCAAAGAGAAGACTTACTCACAGAAATTTCCTTAATTTATACGAAGTTCTTTTCGGTGAAAAGGGTGGAGAAGTCTTTATGAAGACAGATAACCAGCCATTATTTGATTTCAGTCTTAATGAAATTGCAGATAAGGGTTGGAGATTACACAACATTTCTTTAGATTTACATAATAGTGACTATGAAGGAAATGTTATGACAGAATATGAAAAGAAGTTTTCTGAAATGGGTCAGCCTATTTTTAGACTTGAAGGTTATTTCAATAAGTTACCTGACGATTTAGAGAAAAAAGATGAGTAAGCAGGGAAATTGCGAAAGCTGTTTAAATTATGTTTATGATGAAGAATACGAGTGTTATACTTGTCTTGTGGATTTAGACGAAGATGAAATGGAAAATTTTATGCGTGAAAATACAGCAGGTTGCCCATTCTTTAGATTTGATAACGAATATAAAACAGTAAATAAGCAGATATAAAAACGAAGTGGCATAGATTTTTCTATGCCACTTTTTACAATTAATTGACAAATTAAGGTTGTAATTTAATTTGATATTGTAAATAAATGGCTTTACTTTTTATAAAATTGTGCTAAACTGTACATAGAAGGGAGTGTTGTATAATGACATCTAATGGAGAAAGAAAAGTTATAACTGTTGAAAATAATGCTGGCGGAAAAGGCCCTATGACTATTGAGCATTTGCTTGGAGAAAAGGAACTTGACGGTAAATGTAAAATGTATGCTAAGGTTACTATTCCAGTAGGAAGTTCTTTAGGCTATCACGAACATCATGGTAATACAGAAACTTATTTCATTCTTTCTGGTACTGGTGAATACAGTGATAATGGAGAAAAGTATACAGTAAAGGCTGGCGACTGTACTTTCTGTGCTGAAGGCAATGGTCATGGTCTTGAAAATACTGGTAATGAAGATTTAGTATTTATGGCACTTATTATAAATAAATAATTCTATTAAAAAAGGTATTTTGAATATTTTCAAAATATCTTTTTTTGTACAGTATACGATATATTGTGGAAATTTATTTATATTTAGGGGAAAATTTAAAATTGTAAAGTTTTATTTGTGAAGAATTAATAAAAAATATCTTAAAAACTATTGAAATTTGTTTAAAATAGTGTTATAATATTAACAATCTAAAAAATAGAAAGCTTTGGTGCTTTCTGAGGGAGGTAGTTTATATGCTCAGATATTTTGTTATAGCTATTGTAATTGCTTTTATACTTTATATGTGCTTTAAGATTTTTACAAGTGGTGCAGATATTCAAAGTTCTATTGACGAAAAGAGAAAAGAACTTGAAAAACAGGGTTTGAGATGTTCAGTTTTTCTTCGTCATTTAGCTGGTACAGATTTACCTGTTGGTGCATTTTGTATGATAAGATGTTTCCCAGAAAACATAGAAGTAAGTTCTAGTAATTTAAAGAGAATTATTGAAAAAAATGATATTGTTGATGCTTTTATGACTACATCAACTGAGTTGCTTAAAGAAGAAAATAAAGATAAGTATGGCGAATTAAGTGATTATGTTCAGAATAAGTATGTATCAAGAAATCCTCATAGAGAACATACATATCTTGTTTTAGAGCGTAAGGTTGATGGTGCTATTAAATATTGTGGCTTTGATGTTATAGCTAATAGAAAGACTGATAAAATTGAAGATGTTCATAAACTTATTGAACAATGTAAAACTATTGAAGAAGCAAAAGTAGAAGAAGCGTAAAATTTACCCCTTACCAATTAGGTAAGGGGATTTTTATAGTGAATCGGAAAGATAAATCCGATGACTTAACTTGTTAAGTCACTTAAATTAACAAAGTTGGTTTGTTCTGAATAGTGAATCGGAAAGATAAATCCGATGACTTAACTTGTTAAGTCACAAATTAAC
>ENA-OPSJ01000019-OPSJ01000019.1-human-gut-metagenome-genome-assembly--contig:-NODE-19-length-136651-cov-9.066495_pt1 | contig 136651 bp, 163 predicted proteins | sample MGYA00241801_ERZ501893 | MGnify/ENA primary metagenome ERZ501893 (study PRJEB25962, sample SAMEA2042219) | human gut metagenome | biome: human gut; feature: human-associated habitat; material: faeces...
CATTAAAGTTCCTCCTGCTTATACATCTCAACGATGCCACGTTTGTAATACTGTTGATAAGTCGAGTCGACAAGGTGAAGTATATCACTGTAAGACTTGTGGAGGAACATTTGATGCTGATATTAATGCTGCTATCAATATCCTTCGCTTGGGAGTATATGGTCCCCATGATAAAATAAGTTAATTTTCAATGAAATTCATTGAAAATTAGCAACTATCAATTATTTGCCCTAAACATGGTATTTTTTGGCAAAAACCAAATAGTCATTTAAATGGTTCAGGCTGCCCTAAATGTTTTGGTTTTGAAAAGTTAACAATTGATGAATTTATTAAGAGGTCTAGAAAAGTCCATGGAGAAAAATATGATTATTCTTTAGTAAATTATGTAAACGCACATACTAAGGTTAATATCATATGTCCTGTACACGGAGTATTTCAACAAATACCGTCTAGTCATTGGTATCTTCAACAAGGTTGTCCAATATGTGCCTTATCTAAACAGACATCTAGAGGAGAAAAAGAAGTTTGTGCATATATTAAGTCAATTTATTCTGGAGAAGTTCTTGAAAATGATAAGACTCAAATAGGAAGAATGGAGCTTGACATATTTCTTCCTGAATTAAGAATTGGCATTGAATATAATGGAACTCACTGGCATAAACTTAAAGAAGAAAGGCAGCCAGGTTGTCATGCCGAAAAGGAAAGGCGTTGTAAAGAAGCAAATATTCTACTAATAAATGTTGAAGAAAGAGACTGGAAAAATAATAGAAAATCTATAGAAAATTTGTTGTTTACCAAGATACATACTAAAAATAAAGTGTGTAATCTGCGCACCTTTAAAAATTGAGAAATTAGTTATATTCATTTTATGAAAAAAGAACAACGTAAGGAAGCTTTTATTAAATTCTGCCTTGAAAAATTTGGAGATCAATTTGATTACTCTAAAGTTGATTATCAAAGTAACAGGAAACCAGTTGAAATTATTTGCAAGGATCATGGGCCTTTCTTTTGTTTAACCCAGCATTTTGTACGTTCCAAGTATGGATGCAGGCAATGTGCAATTGAAGCATTAAGGAAAAATACAGAGCCTAAAGTGTCCAAAGCTCCAAAAGAACCAAAGCAAAAGAAGGAAAAAATTAAAAAAGTTTCCACGTCTTCTAAAAAAGAACCAGCTCCTATTGTTGAGCCGGTATCTAACCCTGAGTCTTATAATAATTTTATAAATTATATTAAAAGTGTTTATAATGGCCGGATTATTGAGAATGATAAAGAGTTAGCAGCTCCTTATACTATTGCTATTCATATTCCAGATAAGAAGATTGCTTTTGAGTTTGATTCCCTTTCAGGACATTGTGAACGAAATGGATTTACTAAACGGTACCATTTGACTGAAACAAATAAGTGTGAAGAAAAAGGAGTACGGTTAATTCATGTATTCGAAGATGAATGGGAATTGAAGCCGCAGATTGTTAAGGCCCGTATTCGTCATCTTCTTGGAATTACCTCCGGAAAGATCTATGCTCGTAAATGTAAAGTTCGCGAATTGACTTATCAGCAAGTTAAGCCATTTATTTTAAAATATCATATTCAAGGAACTTACGCTTCTTCCATTAATCTGGGATTATTTTATAAGAATCGCATGGTGGCTGTAATGACTTTTAATAAATCTAGGTTTAACAAGAAATATGATTATGAACTGATTCGCTATTGTACAGTTGCTAATTTTACAGTAATTGGAGGAGCTTCCAAGTTGTTTGAATATTTTCGTAGAAATAATGCAGGCAGTGTAATTACATATGCCGATCGTCGATGGTCCCAAGGTCAGCTTTATCGACAAATTGGATTTAAGGAGATTCATGATGCTGACCCGAATTACTTTTATTTTAAAGATAATTCTCTTCAACGAAAAAGCCGAGTTCAATTTCAAAAACATAAATTACCGCGTCTTTTGAATTATTTTGATCTTAAATTATCTGAATATGAAAATATGAGTGCAAACGGTTGGGACCGGATATGGGATGTAGGAAATAAGGTTTTTATTGCGGAATGATTGAAATTCAAGAATCTTAGCGGCAAAGGATAAAGTTCAGATAAAAGAATGGTTTTAGACAAGTAATGATAGCAATTTTTTCTGATTTACATCTTGGAATTAAAGGAGATAATCAACATTGGCATAGTGTTGCAGTTGAATTTATCCAAGATATGGTTAAAACTCTCAAAGAGAAAAATATTAAAGATGTATTTTTTCTTGGAGACTGGTTTCATAACAGAAATTCGGTAGATGTTTATACTTTGAATTCAACAGCAAAAATCCTCCGGTTATTGGAGGATTTTTCTATTCATATATTTCCAGGTAATCACGATTTGTATTTTTCCGGAAGCACTGAAGTATCTTCTACTTCTATTTTTCAAGGATATAATAATATCAAATATTATGATAAGCCTGCCAGATTGAATATCGGGGATAAAAGTATTACTCTTTGTCCATGGGGATTTAATCCGTTAAATTCAGAAATTGAATCTTCTGATTATTTGTTCGGTCATTTTGAGATTAATACGTTTCAAATGAATTCATCTGAGCATCTTTGTGAAGAAGGTTTTAAATTATCTGATCTATTGAAGAAATTTAATAGTATTTTTTCTGGGCATTTTCATAAAGCCCAGTTTAGAAAATATTCATCTGGATCTATTGTTTATGTAGGTAATCCTTTTCAGATGAACTATGGAGAGGCAGGAGATAAGAAAGGTTTTATTATTCTTGATGTAGATACAGGAAAATATTCTTATCATTATAATGAGATTTCTCCTAAATTTATTAAGATGACTCTTTCTTCCCTAATTAGAAAAGAACCTTCTAAGATTGGTAAAGAAATTGTTAATAATTATCTTCGACTGGCGATTGATAAGAATATTACTGTAGATGACATGGATGAACTTATTAAATTATTGTCATCTTGTCAGCCTCTGGAATGCGATATTGACTGGGATAATAAGGGATTTTCTTCTGCTATTGATACAAAAACTGATTTTGTTGCTTTAGAATTAATGGAAGCAATTAAAGAATATATCGGTTTGCTTGATGTTCCTAATCCAAAAGAAGTATTGCAATATTTGCAAAAGAAATATAGAGAGATTTCTAATGTCCCGGGATAAAAGAGATGGAGTACATGGAGGTGCTCATAAAAATTCTTGGAAAGAATTACCATTTTGCAGAATGATTGGTGGCCTCATTGTAATTGTTCAAAGAATGAATGTAAGTTTTATTCAAAATGTTTTTCATTTGTAAAGAAGCATTTTGATTATTCGTTAGTTTCAAAGAAATAAAATGAATTTATAATAAAAACTTTCATTTTTCTTAAAAAATATTTAAGTTCTAATTTTACCTTACTTAATTGCGTATAAAATAAGATAATGATATTACGTACTTCTTCACATACAATTAAGTTTGCCAATACCGGTAAAAAGGTATTGTATAAGAAGATAGTATCTGATTATCAATGGTTACTACAGAAATATATCGACCTCATTTACGAAAAGAAACTGCCTCTTAAAACTAATCTTTCGAGTAAAGAGTTACCAATTCTTAATGATATAGTAAATGCTAACTGGAGAGTTGATTGTTATCGTGAAGCAGTACAAACTTATCGTTCGGTACTAGCAAAATATAAAGGTAAAAAATGTCACAAACCATTTACTAAACCTATAATCAAATCTCATTCAGTTAATATTAACTACCATTTATGGGATATTGAAAAATGTGAGGAAGGTGAGTTTGATTATTTTATTCGTATTTTTTCTCCTTATTTTAAAACAAAAACACGTTATCTTACATTCAATATTCCTATTAAGTTTCATTATGCTTGTAACTGTTTGAAAGATCAAGGATTCGAGTTTAATAATCGAACAATGATGCTTCGAGATAATGGAATGTTATGTCTTTACTGGGAGAAAGAAGAAGTAGCGAAGCATGATGGTAGACCGATTGGTGTCGATTGCGGTTACAAGAAACTACTCGCATGTAGTGACGGAAAGGTTTACGGCAAAGAATTAGAAGGAATCTATGAAAAGATTTCTCGTAAGAAACAACGGTCTAAAGCTTTCAAACGTGCATTAATTGAAAGAGATCAAGCAATCAACCGAACCGTTAAAAAGTTTTATAATGAGCATAAAGATTGTGGGCAGATTATAGTTGAGAATCTTAAGAACGTAAAACGAGGTAAAAAATTTTCCAAAAAGTTTAACAACAAGTTACAAAGGTGGAGTTACACTAAAGTAATGAATAAGTTAGGTAGATTTAGTGAAGAAGAAGGTTTCTTACTCATTAAAGTTCCTCCTGCTTATACATCTCAACGATGCCACGTTTGTAATACTGTTAATAAGTCAAGTCGACAAGGTGAAGTATATCACTGTAAGACTTGTGGAGCTGAGATGGATGCAGATATTAATGCAGCTATTAACATTCTCCATTTGGGAGTATATAGTCCCCAAAACCTAAAAGCCGAACGTCAATGAATTTCATTAGATTTCATTGAATTTAGCAACCATAAGCAAAAGGTTAAAAATAAGAAAAAGATTTTAGAAAAGTTGGCTAATAATGAAGTTTATAATATTTAAAAAAATTCAGATTAAAAACTTTTTATCAATTGGTAAAGAGTCTATTATAATTGAATTTAAACCAGGTGTTAATTTTATCACTGGCACAAATTCTGATGTACCGGGTACTAAAAATGGTGTTGGCAAAAGTTCTATTGTTGCTGCATTTTCTTTTGCTATTTTTGGAAAAACTCTAAAAGATTTAGCAATTAGGAATATTCCTAATAATTTGGTTAAAGAAACAACTCAAGTTATTCTTGAATTTAACTGCAATTCGGCCAAAGGAAATAATAATTTTAAGATTATTCGAGAATTAAATCCATCTTCTTTAAAAGTATTCAAGGATGGGAGGGATAAAACAAGAGATAGTATTCCTAATACAACAGCTTATATTTTAGAAGTTCTTTCTACATCTCAAGAGGTTTTTAAGAATTGTATTGCTATGCAGGCAAATAATACAGTTCCATTTATGAGTCAAGGCAAGACTGATAAAAAGAAGTTTATTGAAAGTCTTTTTAATCTTGATGTAGTAACCCAAATGTTTAAGCTTGTTAAGGATGATATTAATATCTCCAAAAGAGAGCTTGACATAGAATCTAAACTTGTAGAACAAATTAATTCTAATATTTTTGATTATACTTCTAAACAAAGGAAAGAGTTAGAGAGAATTGCCAATCAAAAACAAAAGAAAGAGCTTGAGAAACAAATTATTGAAAAAGATATTCATAAAATTTCCTTAAAGATTTCTAAATTAAAGGAAGAGGAAGCTAGACTTTCTAAAATAAAGGTTTCTGAGAATATTTTAAATGCTATTAAAAATGATATAGGAAAGACTCGGGAAGCCCAAATGAGAATATCTGCTGATTTAGGAGCTATTAAGAATGAAAAAAAGACTATATCTGAAAAAATTGATACCTTATTAAAGTTTGGTCCAGTTTGTGCCGAATGTAACCGCCCATTTACTAATAAAGATCAAATTGAAATTAAACATTCTATTAAAGAACTTCAAGATAAACTTCTGAAAAAAGAAGAAGAAAAAGAAAAATTAAACAAACTTATTGCCCTAGCTCAGGATATTCAGCAAAAGAAGCAAAAAGAGTTAAACCAGTTAAGGGATTTAGAATGGGAAATTAGCAATAATAAGTCAGCCATTAAAGCTGAGACTGATACTTTAAAATTAAAAGAAGACCTTTTAAAACAATACCAAGTTCATGAGAAGGAATCTGAAGAAAAAGATATATTCAAAGATTTAATTGAAAAAGCCGAAAAAGAAAAAGCCAAAAAAGAAGAAGTTATTAAAGACATTAATGCTTCTTTAGCTAAATTTGAAATTGCAAGATTTATTCTTTCTGAAGAAGGTATCAGGGCTTATATTATTAAAAAGCTTCTTGATTTACTGAATTTTAGAATCAAGTATTATCTCACTAAGCAGAATTCTCAATATTCACTATCATTTAATGAAGTATTTGAAGAAGAAATTCTCAATAAAAGAGGAATTATGGTAAGTTATGGAAATCTTTCCGGTGCTGAATCTAAAATGCTAGACTTAGCTTGTATATGGGCATTTAGAGATATTCTTAAATTGCAAGGTTCCGTAAGTTACAACGTTTCTTTTTATGATGAAATTCTTGATTCTTCTTTGGATAAAACTAACTCGGAAATTGTTTGTAATATTTTAGAAGAATTTGCCCAGAAAGAAGACCAGGCGATTTATCTCATTTCTCATAAGCCTGATTTCTTTAAAGCTGGAATCGGTGAAATTATTCAATTAGACAAGCATAATGGTATTACAAAAAGAATCACCATTTAACTTTAAGAAAAATGCAAAATAAAGAAAACGTGAAAAGAACTTTAGTGGTTAATTTGTTTGCACAACCTGGTGCAGGTAAGTCAACGGGTGCGGCATATTTGTTTTATAACTTAAAATGCTTAGGTGTTAATTGTGAATATGTCAGCGAATTTGCCAAGGATAAAGTATGGGAAGAGAATAAATCAGTTTTTGAAGATCAAAATTATATTTTTGGCAAACAATCTTTCAAATTATCCAGAGTTAACGGAAAAGTTGATGCAATTATTACCGATAGTCCGTTATTGCTAAGCGCTTATTATAGCAATGATAATTGTGCTTACGAAAGAACTCAGCTGATTGTTAAGACTCATCATCAATATGATAATTTAAACTTTTTTATCAACAGGGTTAAGCCTTATAATCCAATTGGAAGGTATCAAACTGAAGAAGAATCAGATAAAATAGCTAAAGACCTTGAAAAGTTTTTAGGAGATCTTAATATTAAGCCTCATAGGATTTCCGGAGATCAAGGAGGATATGATTTAGCCCTGTCAATTATTAAAGCCAGACTAGACATAAAATAAAAATATGTACCGATTCGCTTATTGGGACGGACGAGATAAAAATATCAAATTGTTTACTTGGAATAAGGACGGCGACCGAATTATGGTTGACCGTCCTTATTCTCCATATTTGTATATTGAGGATTCAAATGGGAAGTATACTTCTATTTTTGGTACTCCTTTGTCCAAAAAGATTTTTAAGAATTCATGGGAAAGAAGTGAATTCATTAAGGATTCAAAAATAACAAGGTTATTTGAGAATTTTAAACCGGCTCAGCAATTCTTAATGGATGAATATGGAGGAATGCAGGATTCTGAAGATTTTTCTAAGAATCCTTTGAAGATTTGTTTTTTCGATATTGAAACTGAGCCACTTCCTTATAATGAATTCCCAGCACCGGAAGAGGCAAGAGCTCCGATTAGTCTTATTACTATTCATGATTCTTTGACTAATGAATATACTACACTCGGTACAAAAGAATTTACCGGAGAATTACCTAATGACCTGAAGGTATTTTATATTCATTGCGAAGATGAATATGAACTCCTTGAATCATTTTTAAGATATATTGAAAAAGACCATCCTGATATTCTTTCTGCCTGGAACTCAAATTTTTTCGATATGCCTTATTTGGTCAATCGAATTACTAAAGTTTTAGGACAGGATGAATTAAAAAGATTAAGTCCTTTGGGAATATTCAATGTAGGCATCGGTAAAACAAAGGATAATCCTCCAAGAGAATATACAAAATATATTACTCCTGGAATGCTTATTATTGACTATATTGATGTTTATAAGAAATTAAAGGTAAAACTTCAAGATTCTTATAAGCTTGACCACATTGGTTCAATAGAAGTAGGAGAACAAAAACTTGAGTATGAAGGACCCATTGGAGATTTCCAAAAAAATAATTGGAATGATTTCGTTCTTTATAATATTCGAGATGTTGAACTTCTTGTAAAGATTGATAAGAAGACTAATTATTTCGCTCTTTTAAGGTATCTCGCTACTCTTGGATTAACGAATTTTGAAGATGGATTAGGCGTAGTTGCATATGTTTCCGGAGCAATTGCTCTAAAAGCAAGATCTCGGGGACAAATCCTTTTTACTCCAAAACGAGAAGTCCTTGAAGGTAAGAATGAAGGCGGATATGTAAGCGTAAAACCAGGTCTTGTAAAAGATCTAATAACGTATGATGCTGCATCGCTATACCCTTCTTGCGCCATTACGAATAATATTTCCATTGAAACAATGGTTGGTGAATTTGTGGAATTGGGAGATGGAAATATTCATTTGACATTAACTTCTGGAAAACAATATACTTTAACAGAACAAAAGTTTAATGAATTTGTAAAGAATACTGAGCTAATTAGGACTCCTGCAAATGTATTATTCTCACAAAAGAAACAGGGCATTTATCCAGAATTTATGGAAAGTGTCTTTGATTCTCGAAAGAAAGACAGAAAGGAAATTGTTAGGCTTGAAGAAGAATTAAAGAAAGATCTTCCCAAAGAGGAGAAAGAAAAGATTGAATTAAAAATTAAGCAGCTTCAAATTGCGCAATATACAAAGAAACTTTGTATTAACAGCTGTTATGGAGCTTTGACTTCTAAGACGAGTCCTTTGGGCCATGATTCAATAGGAAATTCAATTACTTTAACTGGACAATGCACTATTAAACAGGTTAATAGAATTGTCAAAGATTTTATTATGATGAAAACTCCCGGGATGACTGAAGAAGTTGCCGAGGAGCATATTATCTTTAATGATACTGACTCAGTTGGCGTTTCTCTTCATGGAGTTGCCGGGATTATAATTTGTAAAGATTCTAAAGTTACTCCAGAAGGATATAAACTTATTGATGAACTTAATGATTACATTGATAGAGAACTCAATAAGTTTGTAACTGAAACGTTTAATACTAAGAGAACAATCCTTCATTTTAAACGTGAAAAGATTTGCGACTATGGTTTGTACCGCAAAAAGAAGAATTACGTTTTACATTGTGTTGATAATGAAGGTGAAGTAGACCTCGAGGGTAATCTCAAAATCTCTTGGAAATATACTGGTGTTGAACTGGCTAAAAGTATTATGAGTAAGCCGATTAAAGAAATTGGTAAAAAAGTTATTGAGCCTATGATTCTTCATCAGAATAAGTATGAAACCGATAAAAGGCTAAGAGAGGCATATGAAGAATTTAAAAAACTTCCATTGACAACTATTTGCAAGATTGCCCGAGTTAAAACATTTAACAAATATTCTGACGGTTCTTCTGGTTTTCAGACTATGAAAGGCATGCAAGCTCATATTAGAGCTGCATATTATTATAATCTTATTATAGAAAAGGAAAAAATCCATGGAGTTCAGCCTATTAGAGAAGGAGATACAATACAGGTTATTGCATTAAAGCCCAATAATAAGTATAGGATTGACTCGATTGCTATTCGAGACGGGTATATGCCTCCTGAATTTCTTGAATTATTTGAGATTGACTATCGAAGAATATTTGAAAAGCCATTTTATGCTTGCATTGCCAGCCTTTATAAAGTGGCAAACTGGACTCCTCCTAATGTAACAGATGAATATGAATTTGAATTATTTGATTTATTCGGAGAAGAATAGTAATGTCAAAACGATTTACAAAAGAAAACTTTAATAAAAGAAATAATTGAAAAAGTTAATGTTTAGAGTATAATAAATCATATGAGTTTACTTCATAAATCGTCATTAACTGGAGAAAATTTCTTTGACTCAAATGGAAACCCTATTCCGGGAACTCCATTTTATTATCATCTTCAGCAAAAGATTGATGAGTCTTATCAAAAAGGTTATCAGGCGGGAGTTAAATTTGTTCTTGATGATTTTGAGAACAGACTAAAATTGGCATTATATGCCAGAATTGATGACTTTAAAGCTCTTCCCCCTCTTCCGGATTATTGTAAATTCTTGAATATTGCAATGAAATATGTAGCTAAGGCATTTGCTGTTATGAAATCTTATTGTAATATTGCTCCTTCTAGAATTAATATTGAAGCTACCTTTTGTAAATTTTGGCTCGGTATTGAACAAGATTTAGAATTAAAGAGAGGTTCTATTATTGATACATTCTTATATCGTAGAATTCCTTATGGAAAAGATAATGAAGAGGAGCAACCCAAGGAAGAAGAACCTAAGCCGCTTCGAATTCATCATATGGCAAAGCCCAAGCCAATTCCTAAGTCTGCATTTGGCATTCCGGAATATAATGATCCAGATCCAATGGATAATTTAAAAAATGAAGCCGCGCCTGAAGATGAAATAGAAGAGGAAGAAGATCTTGAAGCAATCGAAGCAGAAATTAAAAAACAATTAGCCGAAACAGCAAAGAAACAAGCCGAAGCTGAAAAGGCCAAAGCTAAAGCAAAAACAACTTCTGCTAAAAAGAAAAGTACATCTTCGGCTAATACTAGAAAAGCTGCCACTGCTCGAAAATCAACAAAAACTGGCACCAATAAAAAATCAGAACAAAATTAAATTTAATAAAAAATGGAAAATCAATATTATATTTGGGTAGATGGAGGAGTAACATCTGTTGGGGTTCTTAATTCTTCTGAAAAGATAATTGAAAATCCGTATATGATTGTTAATATGCAATATACGGTTACAGAAGATGGGGCTCCTTGTAATCCTAATGACCCTCGGGCTGCTAAGACTAAGTTTAAGGTAGATCTTGTACCTTACCTCTTTAAAGAATATCTTGGGAATGACTTTGAATTGAGTATCGATAAACTTAGTAAGTTTCCTCATATGATTACTGAAAATCAAGAATCTCCGCTTGTTAAGCAGTATAAGGAAATTACTCAAAGTCTTTAATTATGGCAGAAGAAGAAAAAGTTGATATTAATAAACTTGCATCAAAAGTTTTTGATGTATTGGATGATTATAGTCCTTATTCTTCTTTCTTAGATCAATCCACTCTTTCTAATGTAGATGAGTGGATTGATACAGGAAGCAAGATGCTTAATGCAGTAATTTCCGGATCATTATATGGAGGAATTCCAAAAGGACGCGTAACTCTTTTGGCTGGGGAAAGCGCATCTGGTAAGAGTTTTATCGCTCAAAAAATTGTAGGAAATGCTCAGAAAATGGGAATGTATACTGTAGTATTCGATACTGAAAATGCTATTGATGCTAGAATGGTTGAATCTCTTGGAGCCGATCCAAAGAAGATTAAGTATTTTCCAGCTAAATCCATTGAGCAAGTTCGAAATGCAATTTTTGCTCTTCTTCAAAAGATTGAAGAAACACACATGGAAGGAAAGTTTCTTGTAGTTATTGATTCTCTTGCAAATATGCTTTCTGAAATGGAAACAAAGAGAATGGATAAAGATTCTACTTCCGCAGATATGGGTACAATTGCAAAGGCAATTAAATCTTTATTGAAAACTTGTACAACATACGGAGGCTTAACCAAAACTACATTTGTGGTTACTAACCATATTTATGATAATCCAAATGAAATGTACCCAGATTTGGTTAAGTGCATGAATGGCGGCAAAGCTTGCCGTTATCTTCCTTCTGTAGTTGTCCAGCTTGCTAAAAAGAATCTTAAAGAAAAAGATTCTGGTGAAAAGGATGAAGTTGGTAAGGGAATTGCTGGTATTGAAATGCGTTGTATGTGTGTTAAGAATCGTTTCATTCGTCCAATGATTGAGGGTTCTATGTACCTTAGCTGGAAGACTGGTTTGGATGAAGAATATGGAACACTTGAATTAGCAATCAACCTTGGTGTTATCGAACGTCGGGGAAGTGTTTATGATCTTTATGACGGAACATCTCTTGGTTATGCTAAAGCTTTCCGAAAGAAGAAAGAGCTTTGGGATGAAAAAATTTATCCTGAAATTGAACGACGCTTACCTGAAGCATGGGGTTATTCAGCCCATGATATTCCAGAGGAAGAAACTGAAGAAGAATTAATTGAAGAATAATTTATATGATTTTTGTAACGAAAAAACTTGATTGTAGTGATGACCTGAACAAGGCCATTGAAATGTGTGAATTTTTGGGTGGAGAAATTTATGAAAAGCATCCATCCAGCATTACATTTCTTGTAGAAGATGAGGCACTTAAAAAGCGGGGTTTTAAGCTTGATTATACAGAAAATCGTCGTGAATATGAATCGAAGCGACTTTGTAGTATTAAGAAACCTCATGTAGTTTATGTGGATTTCAATACAGGAACACAAACTGTTTTGGAACCTAACGGAAAAGGACATCAGTATAATTATAATAAGCTTACAGTCACTGTAGCTATTGATTCCTGGTATGAAGGAATTTCTTCTGATATTATTGATTTAATTAAGAAGCAGGCAAATGATTATGGTGTTAAGCTTCAGGATGTCTATTTCAGCCTTAGATTTCCATGCCTTTCTTATGGCAAAGATATTACTGATAAGAAGTTTACTGAATATTTTAAGAATGTAGACCAAGACTTATTCAGTATGAATGAATATAACGAATGGCTGAAGTATAATGATTCTAAGCTTTTCTTCTTAGCCAGTGAATATTGTGACTCTGAAGAAGATATTTCTACTACTTGTGCTGAAGAAAGTGAATGTCAAGATTGTGACTGTGAGGGAGGAAATGAGAACTCAGAAGTAATAATGTGTTCTGGCTGTTCTGGAGTCTTTCAATGTCCTGGTTGTGCAGGTGATCCTGAGATGCCTAACCAAGCAGATTCTAATAATTATGATTATTGCCGGCCATATTTAGGTTAAGAATATTTTTATGAAATATTGACAAAAGAAAAACCCGAAGGATTAAATCCTTCGGGTTTTTTAATTTAGCTTTATTAATTATTGGTTCCAGAAATAGCTCTTTCGCCATTGATTTTGAATTCGTTCCCTAGGGTATCTGTCCTTATTAGGAATGAATTTTACTTCTCGTTTAACAGGTTTTTTAGAGGCAGATTCGCAATCATCTTTTTTATGTTCGATTGCATCAAGCGCCATCGATACAAGAGGATCATCAGTTTCTTCTTCATCTTCACTTTCAAATTCAGATTCTATTTCAGCTGATTCACTATCATTGTTTATTTCAATATCTTCTTCGGAATCTTCATCATCTTGAGGCATTACAAATCCGGAGGAATCATATTGGTCTTTGGCAAATTCATAAGAATAAGTTGTAATATCTACATAATCATATCCAAGGCGAGCTGCCATGGTTTGAATAGATTTACGAAGGTCCTCGACAAGCTTTTTAGGATCTTTAGCATTAAAGAACTTGCCATTTTCAGGATAATAGATAGTAATATATCCTTCTTCATCTTCAAAGTTAGTAGACCAGTCAACTGTTGCATTATATTTTTCAAGTATTTTCTTGAGAGCAACAATAATTGGACTAATAAGGCGAGGAGCTGTTTCATCAACTTTAAAGATTGTATAAGGCATATCAATATCACCCTCAACTCCTTCATCGGAGAAATCAGAAAGCTTCTTACGTTCAACAGTTTCTTTTTCAACTTTTTCTCCGGAAACAGCAGCAAGTTGTTCTTTAAACTTATTGATTCGATCAATATACCATTGACGATTAGAAGAGCCGTCTTTATTCAAAGTTTTACCAAGGTCAAATCGAAGTTGGTTAGCAACTTTGCTAGGAGCAACATTCTTTTGTTTAATGATGTGATTCCTAATCTTTTTAGGCAATTCAGGATCAGATTCAAGAAGATTTTTATATGCTTCTTTATATTTTGGAGTAACAAGATCAATATAACCATTGGCAAGGTTATCAGCAGTCATCTTATTAAGTTCCGGCCGAGTTACTTCACCAAATTCAATTACAGGAGAAGTATCAGTTCGACCTCCCAAGCCAAGGGTACCGGCAGTAACGGCTACATACATCTTAGCTTTACCAGCTTTCCATTCTTTATCGAATTCAATAGCCTTTTGTAACCGCTCATTTTTTTCATCAAAATTAGCCAGAAGTTTTTCTGAAGCTTCGATAGATTTTTTAATAGCCGGGATAGATTGGCCGATACCGCCTTTTCGGTCAGTAACCATCGGCTTATCAGGATTTTTAAGATTAAGGCGTTGAGATGCTTTTGGGCGATCTTTAAGAGCTTTATAAGAACCCATTACTTTTTCAAAGTTTTGATATAAAGTATTAACAAACTTTTTAAAGGATGGGAAATTTTGTACAGTTAATTGATCCGGAGTAATATTATAGATGTTTTCCAGATAATAACGGGCATCATTAGCATATTCATCATCCCCATTTTTAATATAATCGAGAACATTAGCAATCTTTAAACCGCCAATATAGCCAAGTTTGGTTAAATGCCGAGTTAACCAGCGTAAAGCGGTAGTAGCTTGCTTGGAAATAAGATTACTAACCTGCATTTTGGAATCATCGCCCTTAACGGCTCGTGCTAATGCTTCAATTAAGACATCTTTATAGTCCTCAACTGTTCTTGGTTGACGCTTTGCCTCAATTTCATTGATATATTTGCTGATTTCATTAGTTTTAAGTGCCCCGGCAACTCGGTCGAGGTTTTGCTGGAATTTAAGATAACCGGCTGGGCTTAACCCGGATTTGGAAGCAGCTTCATAAAGAGGTTTAAGAATAGAGTAAGCATTAACAAACATCTTTTCTTTTTCCTCTTGAGTCAATGTTTCAGGAATTTCATCAACAGATTCACCAAAAATATTTTTAGCTACATCAGCAACAGTTTTGGGGGCATCTACAGTATCACTCCAATCAGCTTTACCAATACGATCATGGAAGTCTTGAGAGATTTTATGGGTTTTTTCTGCTCTTCCCGATAAACCTGCAATGCTACGGGCTACATTTTTCTTTAAATTGTCAAGAACCTGGTCCCAACTTTTAACTCGATTAAGCAAATCAAAAGTATTAAAGCCAACTTTATTGTCAATTTCCATTTTAGGATTGGCTAAAAGTGTCTTAAGGACCCCGGCAGGAGCATCATCATCTAAAACGGTATGAGAAAATAATTGAGTAAGGAGAGTTTTAATCTTATTAATCTTGGAAACATTAGATGGATTAACGTTAATTCTCCTGGAGCGATAAACTTTAGGAATAAGGCCTAAGTTAGAAAGAGTAATTTGAGCAATCATATATTGAACATCCTGCTCATCTGCAGCTAATTCAAGCAATCCTCTTCCGGCAGTATTTCTAAAGGTTGATTTTTCGGGTAAATCAAATACATAAGAGCTTTCTTCACCCTTTCCGCGATTTTCCAGCTTAGTTCGAGTATTAACTACTGGACGCTGCTCAGTTTCATCACTTTTTGTTTTTCTTTTTTCAATTAATGCCTCCAAAATTGGACGGGTCATTAAATCTCGATAAGTATCTATCTTAATCATTTATGGTATTTATTGAGTATTGAGCACCTATAGGTGCACTTATCTTTTTTCAGGACTAAAATAAAATGGAATAACAATGTTTGAGAAGTTTGATTTAGACGATTTTGAACCTTTCCTTGTTAAGGGTATTATTTCTGATGTAATGGTCTTATCAACTTTGGGAAGGTTCTTAACAAATCCAAAATTATTTTTTAAAAATGAGAATTATGCTTTAGTTGTTAATTTTTATAAGTTTTTCTTTGAAAAAAGAGAAAAATTACCGACGAAAGATGAGCTTATTCTCTTCTTGAACAAGAAAGAATATAAACATGCAATAGATTCTGTCTTTAATGAGATTGAACATATTGACTATGAAGGAATGGATAAAGATTTATTCCTGAAATCTGCAGAAAGATTCATTAAGGAACGCGGAATTATTCAAACTATGATCTCCGTCGCCGGAGAATTAGAAAAAGGAGAAATTAATTCTTCTAAAGTTCTTGAAAAGTTTGAACAGGTTTGCAATATTACCCTTGATAATGAAAAAGGGTTAGATTTATATGAAGATATTGGTAATATCCTTACTGCATTAAAGGAAAAGAAGAGAACTATTTCTACCGGATTTAAATCTTTGGACAAGTATATTGATGGAGGCTTTTATGAAGATGGAAAAGCTTTATATTTGTTTATGGCTCCTCCGAATAAGGGTAAATCATTATTTTTAGGAAATATTGCATGTAATATTGCTAATCAGGGAAAGACAGTTCTCCTCATTACTCTTGAAATGTCAGAATTAGCTTACGCTTCTCGCTTTTGTTCTCAACAAACAGCAATTCCATTTGCTGAACTGCATTTGAGAACAGATGAAGTGAAGGAAAAGATGAAGAATAAGCCAGGAAAGATTATTATTAAAGAATTTCCACCGTCAACTATTACTGTTCCTGAATTAAAGGGATGGATTAAAAAGCATATAGTAGAAAAAGGAATAAAAATTGATGCACTTTGTATCGATTATATTAATCTTTTTGATGGACCTGGCAATAATCTATATGAAAAACTTAAAGGAATTGCTGAACATACAAGAGCGTTAAGTTATTGGTTATCGGCGCCAGTAGTGTCATTGACCCAGCAAAATCGCAGCGCAGATGGTAAAAAAATGAGTGGATTGAACTCTATTTCTGAATCAACAGGTGTTTCTGCGACTGCAGATGTTATTTGGGAAATTTTTAAGAATGAAGAAGATTCGGTAATGAATTTTATCAGATTAGGTTTTGCCAAGAATAGATATGGTCCTGTAGATTTTAGTATAGTAATGAAAATAGCATACGATACTTTAAAAATTGAAGATTTGGAGCAAGAAGGATCATATAAATCTACTTTAGAAGAAACTGTAGAAGATTCTTTATCGGCATTTTTAGTTTCAGATAATAACTAAAACAAATGAGCTTAGATGATGCAGATCTTTTATCTTTAGAGGATAGTGAAATAATTAATTCTCTTTATCAGTTGGCTACATTATTGACTTTAATGAGCGGAAAGAAAATTAATTTTCAAAATGTTTTTATTTTAGTTTTAACTGACAAGCGATTTAATCATATAGCAAAGGAAATTACCGGACTTGACTCTGATATAGAGATTTGCAAATATCTTTTAGAAATTGATCCAAGTTTAGTAAAATCTAAATTGATACTTCAATATTTGAATGGAAGAATTAACTGAAAATCAACAAAAGATTTATAATTTATATCTTAAACATTTAGCTCTAAGTCAAAATAGACCATATAATAAGCGGAAGGACTTTTCTAATATTTCTGATGATATAAAAACTGATTTAGTCAAGTTAGATCTTTTCTTTCAACGAAATCCAGAGATTAATGAGGATTTGTTCTTTAAATCAGGTTTTGCAAATTTGACGAACACCTACCTTCACTTAGGATTTTTTCATACTTATATTGCGGTTAAAAGTTATTCAAAGTTCATAAAAGAACGGTATAATACTTTTATAGATTCAGATGAATCGGTAAATGATTTTATTGAAGGATTAAAGTTTATTATTAATTTTGTCCGAGAAAATAAAATTAAGTTACATGATTATCCGAAAATAACAAATGATAAAGGTATTTTTCAATATCTGATTCATTTGAAGAAGCAATATATTTCATTATATCATTTACATGCTTTTCACTTGAAATTAAGTGACTTATATGAAGATGAGATATTAAATATATACTTGGAGGATTTCAAAAAGAAGTTCTTCGAAACACAAAGACAATACAATTATTCGAAAAGATTAAAAAATATTGGCAATAAATTAAACGAAATTAAACAAAATTAAATTAAAAAAAAATAAATCTATGAATCTAAATGATTTTTTCCAATCCTCGGCTGAACTTTTTGCTTCTAATACTAAAAAAGGCCTTTATACTGAAAAGCTTTCTTTTAAAGCTGGTAATGAATATCTTGTTCGTCTTCTTCCTTATGTAAAGGAAGGACGTGCTGGCTATCATAAGTCTATTTTCCATTTTTTCCAGTATTCTTGGAGGTCTATTAAGGATGGTCGCTGGACTTATGTTCTTTCTCCTCGCACCTATAGCGAAGCTTGCCCTATTACTGAATATTATTTTAAGGTAAAGAATTCTGGTAATGAAGCCTTGTTTAAGGATGTTGATAAGCGCCTTAACTATAAGGAATCCTGGTATTATAATGTTTATGTTGTAAATGATCCAGTAAATCCTGAAAATAATGGTAAGGTTAAGATTCTTCAAGCTGGACGTCAACTTCAGAACATTATTGAAGAAGCTTGTTCTGATGATCCTAAGAAGAAGGAAAAATTTGTTGAAGAATTTGATGTTGAGGATATGAGGAAGGCAATTTTTGACCTTTCTGCCGATGGTATTAATCTTAATATTAATGCTGAACCTCAAGGTGATTTTACTTCTTATAAATCTTCCACTTTTGTTCGTCGTAAGCGTGATCTTGGTTTGAGTGAGGCTGATATTGATACGATTCTTCAGCAAGCACATGATTTGACTGCTATTGAACGAAATATGGAAGTTTCTGAACTTGAGAAGTTGTTTATGACAACTTTCTTGGGGGCTAATCCAGATACTACGGCTAAAGTAGCTCCTATTTCTGCTCCTACTTCTGTTGTTGGCATGGATCCGATTCCTTCTTTTACTCGAGAAGAACCAGTCAAGACTGAGACAATTAGTTCTTCTGAATCGACTGAACCAACTGAACCAACTGAACCAACTGAAGTTGACTTGAATGAGCTTGAAGCTTATTTGAATGGACAAACCGCTGATCTTAACTAAAGATGAATTATAATCAGCAACAACAAAGTCAGTCTGTTCCTTCTTATGTCGTTAATCAATTCGCCCGTCTTCCTGACGGGCGACCCAATCCTCTTCTTGCTCAATTTACGGCAGGACTTGTTAAGAATCTTGGGGCAATTAAGTTTGATCCAAGAGCAGGTTTAACTGAAGAGGACAGATATTTGATTCAGGAAAGGCAGAAATTAGCTCAACAAGCAATTGAAATTAACCGCCAATTAGCTGAACAGCAGGTTCAGGCTGAAAAAGATGCTGCAATGGCTCAATTTAAACAAATGGCTGGATTTAATCCTCAAAGAGCTCAACAGCATCAATTTCAGCAGAATCAATGGCAACAGCAGCCTGTTTCTCAGCCGCCCCCGGTTCAAAACAATTGGCAGCCCCCAGTACAACAACCTCAGCCTCAGCCTGAATTTTATCAAGGCCAAAATTGGGATTCTAATGAGTATATTAATAATTCCAATCTAACTTCATTAGATGAGGATGCAAAATTCTTTTTCACCTATCATTTTACAGAAATCAATAATAATTTATTAAAACTTATTGATATTTTGTCTTCAGAGACAGCCCGGACAAATTATGATAGTTCATTAGAAGAAACATTTGAAACGGGGGAGGAGCTTAAAGAGCTTGACCCTTTAGACGAAATAGAAACAGATGGCAAACAAGATTAAGCTTCATATTCCGACAAAAGAATTTAAATTATTTCTTAAAAGTATTTCAAAGATTACTGAGTCCATTATTATCAAGCTTAAAGATAAAAAAATGGAGGTTTTAACAACTTCCGAGGGGGGTAACATTATTATGTTATCCTCCTTTATTTTACCTGATGAAGGAGATAATAATGTTGATCTAGAATTACCTATTAATGATATTTCTAAGCTTCTTAAGATTTGCGATTTTGCAATCGAAGAAACTATTATTCTTGAAATTAATGATAATTTAATCAAATATAAAAATGATTATATTAGATTAAAGTTTTATCTGGCTGAAAAGAGTATTATTCCTCTTCCTCCTCAGGTAACACCAGATAAATTTAGGGCATTTCCTATTTCTTTTTCTATTAAGCTTAACAGGGATAAGCTTATTCAATTGGAAAAAGGATTTTCCTTTGTTCGAGATAATTCCGGGAATACAAAGGTTTATTTCTATGTTGAAGACGGGGTACTTTATGGAGAATTAACAGATTATCAATCTGATACAATAGATTCTTTCAGGGTGTCTTTAGGAACAGATTATACCGGGCAACTTATTGGAAGAATTCCAATTAAATTTGATGTATGGACATTGCTTGATTATTTTAATGATGAAGTAATTTTTGATGTATCTGTTGTTAAGAGAAAGTCATTAACTTATAATATTCTTTTTATTCGTCAATTGTCTGAAAATCTGGAACATAATTATCTTATTCAATCTTTAAAGAATTAAATGGCAAATAAAATTGATACTCCTGGTTATCTCTTAAAAAGATTAAGGCAAAGCGGCTTTATTGCTATTAGGCTTTTTAATAAGTTCAGTGATAGTGATCCCAGACGGTGGACAATAATGATTGATCCCGCTGGAGCTTCAATTTTTGTTACTTGTTATGAGAATTATCCAGACGTAGGAGATATTTCTTTTGAATTTAATGATGGGGGGCAAAATTGGCCAAAGAATTTCTTTTTAAAGACTAAATCTGTCGAAGTGATATTATATCAATTAATCGAAAAAGGAATTGCCTCTTATAATAAAGACAATCCGTTCTTTCAAGAAAAATTAGATAAGCTTTATGGAACTTCCAGGTAATTGTTACGCAATAAATCGAGGAAAATATACTGGGAAATTCATTGTATTTGTCAGAAAAAATGGCAGATACAATGAATTTCTTGTAATTCCCGGTTCTTTTAAAATTCTTATTTTGGATAAGAAAGATTTAGAAAAAGCAAAGGAAGAGACTATTCTTGATAAAGCTACAGATTTTGTAGTAGAGCCTTATATTACTTTTGTCGAGAAATTGCCAGACGAAGTATTTGAGGTTATTAAATTACAATTTTTAGAAACAGAAAAAAATAAAAAGAACTTTATAAACGATTTATTTGCTAATAGAAAATAATAATTTCACCATCGATTATTGAGGATAATGTATAATAAATTTTATGAGAAATTCTACACAGAAGAACTTAATAATTGATGCTAATAATTTGTTGCATAGAGTTTTCCATGTTTCAAAAGTATTAGAAAAATCTACGCCAACTTCTCACATTTATCTATTTCTTAATTCTCTTAAATCTTTAGTTGAATTATTTTCTCCCAAAAAAGTTATTTGTGTATGGGATTATAGAAAAGAAGACTGCTATAATTTTAGAAAAATGCTAGATTCTGAGTACAAAGCTCAGCGGGATGAAATTAAGAATAAAGAAGTATATGAATATATGCCAGTAATTATGGAATTGTTGAATTCTTTGGGCATTATTCAAATCAATCCTATTAATTTGGAAGCGGATGATATTATTTTTTGGTTAGCGATGAAAAAATATCCTAACCAAAGTATTGTAGTTTCAACTGATACTGATTTTTATCAGTTAATTGGCTCAGATTTTCCAGGAAATATCATTTATAATCCTAAAAAGAAACAGTCTATAACTGAATTATATCTTAAAGATTATTATAATGTTAATAATGGTTTTGAATACATAATTTTCAAAGCTCTCAGGGGTGACCGAGCAGATAATATTAGCGGTATTAAGGGAATTAGGTCAACCAGGATTCAAGATATTATTTCTCTTCTTAAGATTGATTATGACATCGATTCTCTTAAGGATTCTTCCTTATTAAAGGAAGAAGAATTAGAAATTTTTAAACATAATTTAAAAATGATGAAATTTGATTATAATCTTATTTCTACCGAAGAGGAAGAGCATTATGAAAAATGTATTAGTGAAACACCTGAGGCGAATAAGGAAAATTTTACTCTTCTTATAAAAGAACTTGAATTCTGGAACATTTACAGAAAAATTGACTATTGGTACTCTACTTTAGCTAATCGATTAGACATTACAGATGTTATTTCCTCCCTCTTCGACTTCGAAACAGAATAATGAACTCCCGCAAGAGTATGTTATTAAGAAGTTTTTTGATTTAGGATATTTTGCCCAATATAATCAAGGGAATAATAATTATTCTTGTTCCTGCCCAATTTGTAGAGAAGGCGATACTGGAATAGGTAAAGTAAAACGTTGTTTTTATCTTCCGGATAAGAATTTAATTTATTGTCATCGATGCGGCTGGTCATCTCGCCCATTAAAATGGATTAAAGAAGTATCGGGAATGACTTCTTATGAGATTTTTGATGAAATAAGAAGTAATGATTACGATTATCTTGATTTAGGCGGCGGATATTTTGAAAATAAAGTTAAAGATATTATTGAAGAGATAGTTCCGGAGGATGATTCATTGCCTAAAGATCCTATTGATCTTTGTGATCCTCAACAAATAGGTTATTATCGAAATAATTTAGTTGTTAAGACTTGTTTACATTATTTGATTAATCGGAATCTTTATAAAGCAATTAATCGGCCAAAATCTTGGTTTACTTCATTAAAGGATAAGATTCATTACGGGAGATTGATTATTCCATATTATGATGAAAAGCAAAAGATAGCATATTATCAATCTCGAGATGTAACAGGAACTTCTAATATAAGATATTTGTCCAAATTAAACGGAGTTAAATCTGTTTTTAATCTGGGAAACCTTGATTATAATAAAGAAAATTATTATATTTTTGAGGGGCCATTTGATTCATGTTTTGTTAAGAATGGTTTAGCTATAGGAGGTATTACTACTTCTCGCACACTTTTTTCAGGTATTCAAGAAGAGCAATTAGATAAGATTTTATTATTAAATCGAATTTGGGTACTTGATTCTCAATATCAAGATGAGGCAGCTCGGGAAAAAAGTCGAATTTTATTAGAAGAAAATGAACAAGTTTTCCTTTGGCCAAAAGAATATGGAGAAAAATATAAAGATTTTAATGATATTGCTATTGCAAAAAAGTTAAAAGAAATTTCAGAATCTTTTATATTGGAAAATACCGTATCTGGTATCTCTGGTTTAATAAAACTGGCTCAGATAAAATGATAAACTATATACTTGGTTAATCATACAATAGATCACCTCTTCATTTTCAGGAAATTTGGTAAATAAAAAGTGAAAGTAATTTAAATTATTAATTTGGATTTCATGGTCGTTATCCTTTATGGAACTAAATTAACTTTCGTTTCTTTAATTCCTTCTTAAGATCTTTTTCTGAGGATGAATTATCGGCTAAGTTTGACTTTAACTTTATTATCTTGGCTTTTGTAGTTTCACCATAGATATAATTTAAAGTCAAACCTAGTTAAAATTTGAAATTAAAAAGCTGAGTCATTAGTTTGACTCAGCTTTTTTCATTTTCTTTACACTGAAAGATTTAATCGGCATTTTTAGAATATCTTCCAAAACAATTTTGATTAAATCTTTTTTAACGGCTAAAGACATTGGATTATCTTTATTTTCTACTAAAGTAAATTCTTGATCTTTAATATCATATAAAGATTCAGTCAAAAGATCACTTGATTTAATATTTGAAACTTTAATTGGTGTTTGCATTAAGTTGGCCTCCATTCTGATTTATCTTGTGCTACTTTCTTATTAATAAAACCTTTAATTTCCCACATTCCATCATATCCGAATTCATCTTTGAGAAACATTTCAATCTTTTCCAATAATTTATGCTTATCCATTGCAGCCGGAGCCTTGACATAAGTTACTTCTCCATCTTCCAGCTGAATTGCATAGTAATTATAAGAAGATTTATAATGTTGCCTTGGTGTTTCCCAGAAATCAATAGTCTTTCTCAACCAGCGATCTTTTTTGGCCTACTTTTTCTGCAGGAATACGAATCAAGAACCAGTCATCTTTCCTTGTTCCATCAGATTTGAAAGGAGAAGGACCAGACATATCTGGAACATTGTCCAAATAATCTTCGTTAAGCAGCTTCATAATAAATTAACGAGTAATAGCTTTCTGACCAACAAAAGAACGAAGTGTTTCAGCTGTCGCAGCTAATTCGGCCGCATTGTTCGCCAGTTTGCGCGTGACATTGCTCTGAACTTTAGCAAAAAGGGTACCAGGTTGTGCTTTAGAGAGAATCGTCTGAAGAGAATCAGATCCTGCTCCATTAAGGAATTCGACAAAATCATCAATTTTACGAGCCCATCCTTCAATCACAGAAGCAATTTCCTTATTTCGTTGTTCAATCTGCTGTTGAAGAGCCTTGTCCGTAGCAGGATCAGAGAGATAATCAGCCGGGGTTACATCAGAATCAAGAGTAGAAGCTAAAGCATCGGTTTCAGAATTTTCTACACCATCTTCACCCGGAGTTTTATCAAGATTATTTTCTATATCCTTAGCTAAGTCAATATTTAATTCAGCTTCCAATAAAGTCCTAAACGTATCTTTATAAAGATTTTTCATGCGTAACTTTATTTAAGTGTACTTTAAATATTCCACAGCATGTCACAGGGAAATCAATATTCCGTAGGAAAAGCTCCTTCCCCTTTTAAATTATCTGTTAACCCTGGGTTTGAATTTGATAATTCTCCTAGAAGAATGCAAGAATTTTTAGGAATCAGGGGAGAATTGGAAGCTTTAAACAATCAGCATAAGCAATTAATCGGCAATTTAGATAGTTTATCTGGAGATTTTATTGGTTTGTTTACTAATATGTCCAATATTCGCAATAAGTTAAATGAAACTTTAGCTTTACCTGGGCTGGATAAAATGCACCTGGACGAATTAAGGAAAATGATAAAAATAGTGGATAAACTTAACTCGGTAATTGTTGGAAAAATTATTCCGATGATTGATGAGTTAGGAAAATAATCAGATAATAAATTATGACTGAATTATTCATATCATTAATCGTTTTTCTTTTCATTGCGGATATTGCCGTTTATTATTTCTTTATCAAGCGGAAAGTAAACCTTCTCAATAAAGAACGAGAAGAATTCGAGCAGGAAGAAGAGGAGTCTATTAATGAGTTTGTACAGAAATATAAAGAACTTGATGAAGAGCTAGCTCAGCGAGTTGAAGAAATTCAAGCTCTGAATACTGTAGTTTTTGATTGTCCTTGTAATCATAATACAATCGCGGTTCCTATTGATTTATCCAAGGAAGAAAATACATTTGTTTGCCCTGAATGTAAAAATGAATATCGCGTTAATATCAACATGTTCCCAGTATTAAAGGGAAAAATTGTTGATGAACATAATATGTATGATTTATTATCTGAGAAATATAAAACAACTAAAAAGTTTAACTCAGATGAAAAATAAGAAATTGACCGGTGCAGAATTAGAGGCCAGAGAGAAACAAGTTGTAACATTTAACGACGGAACTCAGATGACTCTTCCTTTATTGACAAGATGGGCTTTATTAATTGAAGCGATTAATTTAATTTGCGACGAATATTATGAACGAGATATGGAATTTACAGTTGATAATATCGTTAAGAAAGCTAAACCGCATAAAGCTATTAAAAAATATATTGATGAGAGATATTTTGCAGGATTACAAGATTTAATTCTTGAAAATAATTTCTAAAATGATTTTTAAAAGACTCTGGATAAATTTCCAGAGTCTTTTCTTTTATTCTAATATTAATTTTTAAAGATTAATTTAGAATTTAATTTTAAATTTAAATCAGTAGAGGATCTCAATAAATATTCAAACAAGAAAGCTTTATAACATGGCAACAGAACAAAACAATAGAGACGTAGCAAAAAAGCCAATTTCAAAATCTTTCCGAGGAATTTTACGTGTTTCTCCGGCCGATGACGGTTCAGATACTGGTATTGGATTAACACCCGTTCCTGTTGCTGATTCAATGGGTAATAATTCTGCATTGTCTATTGGTACTGAACATATTGAAGTTCAAAAAGAAATTGTCAGCCAAACTCAATTAAGAGATAAGATTACATTTGGCACTCAAACTAATGTTCCTACTGTTGCTCCTGCTAAAAATAATATTCTCATCGGTGATAATGCCGGAAATTATGAGCATCAGGATTTAATTGAAATTATTAAACAGTTTGTTACCGATAATCAAATTATGGAGCAAACTGTTCCAGTGGGCACTGTTATTCCGGTTGCAATTGCCCAAAAAGATCTTAATTTGCTTCCTCAGCGATTCAGGGATTATTATGATTTTGCCGATGGCCAAAATCGGCATTCATTAACTGGGCAAGAATATAATTTTGATAATTTCCCTGATTTGTACCGAATGGTAGTCGGTACAAGTAGATTATCTTATAAAAGATTAAGGCTAAGCCTTCCTATTATTGCGGCATCTTTATTTTTCAATAATAATATTACCTCTTTATCTGAACTCAAGATAAATGGTTTGGATGGAACAGGAAGTTTAAATTTTAAACAGGTTAAAAATGATATTCAATTAAGCAATATTGATTTTAATACAACTGATTCATTTACATCTCCGACCGTTGAAATAAGCTGGCAGCAATCTGCTAGAACAATTAATTTTGAACAAAGTAAAAATCAGAATGCCCATGCTGAGTATGCTTATCTTCCTGCAGGGACAGTTGTTCAAATCCAGGGTTCTCGATATACTTTTAATGGGACTAATAACATTGATTATGCCTATATCTATGATAAAGAAATACTTACATTGTCATCATTTGGTGCCGATGGATCTCCTTTATTGTCTACGGTAGATAATATATCTTATAGTATTCCCAAAGATGGAATTTATTGCTTATGGGTACCTGCAACCGGAACATTAAGCGGTAGTGTGACATATCAGCAATTACCTAAAATAACGGTAACGGTTCCGGCAATGAAATGTACAATTAATGCTACATATAATGCTAAAGCCAAGACTTATATAAAAGTTACTGATGACTATTTGAAATATATTCGTTATTGTCCGACTGAAGTAGTTAATACTGCTTACTTTATAAGTGGAGGTTATAGAATTAATTTTAGTACTTTGTCCACATCTAGTTTAGATGTATGGAAATTTTGGAATTATAATGACGAAGGGGTAAATGGATATAGTTATCTTGTCCTAGAAGGAGATAATTTACCTTATAATGATATTCCGTTGGAACTGGAAGGTAATTTAACAAATGATATTGCGGCATTTAATATTAATAAAACTTCCGGTACTGGCACATATTTGCTTCATCTTTTCCTTAAGAAAGGAACCGTTATTACTGCTCAAGGCATAGGTATTGTTTTAAATGGACGACGTGAACAAATTCCGACAACAATTTATAAATTTGACGTAACTTTACTCTCTAGCATTAACGCTCAAGGTACTTATACAATTCCGGCAGACGGATATTATTATGCTAATGTTCCTTATGACTGGACTTCTTTTGACTCTAATCCATGGCGAATACCTATCTTCAGGGTAAGTCAAGGAGTAACATCATTTAGTTTTAGTGCAATTGGGAACTTTTTGGCATCAGTCGTAACTGTAGTCGGCGGTGGAGGACAATTTAATCTTCCGGATTTAAGAAACAAGTTTATTCGAGGTGCTTCTTCCACATCTTCTACTATTACAAGTGAAGGTACTTATACTATTCCTGCTCACGCTCCTCTTGATATAGAGGATCCTCAGACTAACCCATACGTCTTAAGTTCCCTTTCGGGAGAAGGAAGTACTAAGAGCACTTTTAAAACTTGCGTTCGTTCTCAAAATTATGGAGGAGGAGCTTTATATGTCGGCGGTACTGGAGCATTTACCCAAACTTATGTAAGCCAGGCGAATGCCCTTTCCCATTATAGAAATGATCACTGGACATTTGCAAATGCTCAATATGAATTAGACCTAAGTAATTTAGTAGGGCCTATTACTGCTAAAGAAACTAGACCTTATAACATATCTCTTTCTTATTTGATTAAAGTAAAATAACTTTTAAGTTTATAAAAAAGACGATGAGAATATTCTCATCGTCTTTTTTATTTGACTTTAATAAGGTAAGTTAAAGCTATATTATAAGGTCTAGTTTCTCGTGGAGTCATATCATTTTGGCTCACTTGACCACTGAAATCTAATTTATAAGTCGCATATCTTGACGACCCGTTATACTTTCTATGTCCTGTCCCATCAGAAGTATTAACGAGTGAAAAACATCCAGTTGCTTTAGGATTAGCTTGATAGATAGAACAGAAGAAAGTTCCTGACATTCCATCAATTATAAGTTTACTATTGTATGGGTTAGTCTGAGGATCCTCTATATCAAGAGGAGCGTGAGCAGGAATAGTATAAGTACCTTCACTCTCTTAACTTACCTTGGATATGGAAAGTATCAATAGTAAAATCAGCAATATTTTCAGTATTATAAGTCATTATTGGACTTGCAATTCCATATCCGAGCTTAAGATTACGATATTGCCTCATATTAAGGTCAAAATATTTTAAACATACATTTTTATATTCTGTACCGTTAGTTTCAAGAATATCCATTCTAAACAATTTACCATAATTTTCAAAAGAAAAACGAATTGTTACAGAATTTAAGTTTAGTATATCAAAATTTTGATCTGTTTTAAATTCAGCTACATATAAATTTTGCAGAGCTTGAATAAAGATAGGACAATTATAAGTAGAGGGATCTACAATTTGATCCGTAATAATATCTTTAACCTCTACCTCATCAAAATAAACATTTTTATAAAAATCTAATTGGTTTTTATAAAATTCTTTTGTAGAATCAAATAAAATACTAAAAATATTATTATTTTGAAATCCTTCTGTATTAAATGGTTTTTGGTTAGAAGCTAAACCATTTATTGAATAAGGATAAACATGGTCCAAAAGAAAATCATATTGAATATTATTATATCTTAAGGATAATTTTTCATTATTTTTATTAAATCCTTCTCCAATTTCTCCTTTTGAGGAATAATCGGTCAGGCCGGATCTAATTGTACTGGCTCCGAAAGATTCAGTATTAGAAGAATTAACAAGAAAAATAGAAAACCCCAATTCTTTATCTGAAGTATTACTAGATTTAAGTTTAAATGAAAATGTAAGGTTTTCCTTTAAGTCAAAATTTTCTTTAGAAATCCAATTTTGACTTATCGATTCCGGAGGTAAAATTACCGGGGATTGTAATTTTAAGGGATTATACATTAGTGAATAGTATATTTGATAACTGTTCCACTATAAGTTACAGTAACAGAAGAAATATCTTCCCAATTAGGAGCTCCGGAAGGCCAAGTTGATACATTAACAAAACTATTAATTCCAGGATATTCTGAATTCTCTTGTACATCAAATGTTGGAATATTAATATTTGTTTCAGGAGCTGAAACTAAAGCATATTCTACCTTTGTAAAATTGGCTTTAGTAGAATTAACATTGAATATATCAATTGAAATATTGGTGACAGGAGTTCCTGAACCTTCATAAGTTACCTGGCGAATAATTGGACTATTGGCAGTATAATCAGCTAAATTAAGTGTACCAATATAATTTTTAGCAATAACTTGTCCATCTAGAGGAATAGAAATAGGCGAAGTTAATTTTAACCTATTTGTTCCATGTAGTAAATCAGTACTACTGCCTGCTACTATATTTTCTATGGGCTCGGTAGCTGACTCTATAGTCCATACTCGAATTCCTCCAAGGTTATCACCAATAATACTTCCTGGAGTATTGCCACTTCCTAATTCAACATGATAAATTTCAGGCGGTTCCGGTAATTCAAAAACTGGAACCGCATACCGCTTATATCCTTTTCCTGTTTTTGTAGTTCCCATATCCATTAAAATCATGCCGCCGGAAAAAACAGTCATCGGATTGGGTGCGTCAAGCCGGTCTTCTTCAAAAAGGCTTACTATACTTCTATCATGACCAGTCCATTTAATATCTTCATCAAAATAATCAGAGATAGATCCATTATAGGCTTTAGAGCTAGAATTATTTACTGCTAAGACATCGCCAATACCAGGTTTTAACCCGGCAATTTGATTAGTTTCATCATTAATGACTGTTACTTGAGGATCAATTTGAAGATTTAAATTAGAGTCAAGAGTAATACCACCGGAACTTTCTCTTAAACGATTGGTAATGACAGCATTTACAGTACCGACTTGTTTATTATCTACAGTTGTTAATGTATCATTCTTTTCACCGGCTGGAACTTTAGTGATTTTAATATTTCCAGTCGTAGAAAAATAATTAGGATCTAAATTAATTTGAATAAGAGATCCAATAATTGTGAAATAGTCAGAACTAAAAGTTTCAGTAGAAAAATAATCGGCGGTTATACTTCCTTGAGGAATTGTTAATTCACCATTAACAATTTGAAGAATATTTTGAGGAGAATTCTTAATATTGACAGTATTTCCTGAGGTAATAGAGATACCATTCCCGGCAGTAACAGAAAATGCTCCGGAAAGAACCTGAAGTTCATTATTTGCATTATATGCTAAAGTAATCCCATCTACTTTAGGAGAAATATCTTCCCAATTAGAGTCTCCCATTCTCCAAAGCTTATTATTGGCATACATTAAGTCTCCGGAATAAGACCGCGGCTCAGTATCAGGAGAAGGATCACTGGAAGCAGGCCCAATAAAAGTTAAATTAGATGTAATAATACCACCGACTGTTTCAGGACCAACAGAAGCTTCATTATTATCTCCTACTCCAATGAATAAACGTTTTGTATCTGTTTCATAAACAGGTTCGCCTTCTTGGAAAGAAGTTTTTAATCGCTGTTCTTTTAAACCACGACGAAATTTAATAAGAGATGAAAATTGTTGAGCCATTAGATGATTCGGTAAGAATTAATGTTATAGTTAAGCGTACTAATAAAACTAGTCTGCATTTTCTTGATGATATTTACTTGAGTATTATAGATTGAGGTAAAGCATCTATTAAGGATAATTGATGTTAACTCATTCTCTCCCATGAAGAAATTTTCTTTATCAGAACCTAATTCCTGAAAAGATGAATCAGGCTTAACATGGTCATAAGTCATCAACCCGTCAATACTATAACCTCCAACAAATGTTCCGAAGATATATTTCTTAATTTCTGATAAGTTAAAGAAAAGTTTATAAAGAATTTTATTAAATGTAAGGACATTATAGTATTCTTGATTATCTTTAAAGCTTAATTCTTCTTCAGAATAAACATTAATATCAGATTTTAATAAAGAAGACTTTAAAATATTCGGTTCTTTAAAGAAAAGGATAACATTCTTATGGAGCTTAGAAATAACTTCCTCTTCTTTAATAACAAATGTTTTACCTTCAACTTTTTCCGGGGTATTTTGAGCAGAAGGACGGTATTCATCTACAATATCACCTGTATTCACTAAAACTGGTGGGTTAACCCTGCCATCCGGATTTATTTTAAGGTAGGTATAGTCTCTATTCTTATCATAATAAAGAAGTTTATTGTCTGTGTAATTATCTACTCTTTGCAACTTTCCTTGTCCATAATAACTTCTATTATCAATGATATTAAAAATAACATCTTCATTTAATTCAGGAGTTCCTGTTATGGAAAAACAAACATTTTGAGGATAAGCGGATAATTCTGTAGAACGATCATAATCCCAAGGAATTAAATTATTCCCTAAGTCTTGAACATTTTCCCAGGGCATGTAAACATTTTCCCAAACTAAATCGTCGAGAGTAATTGAACGGTAATAATAAGAAATAATTCCAATCGGATAAGTTAATTTAGACAGCTGAAATTTAACAATTCGTTTATTAGTAACAATATAGAAATAATTTGAATTATTATATGAGAAATCAATTTTTTTAACGATTTCTTGATTATAGATTGGCTCATCTGAAGAAGGTTGTCCATCTTCAGGATTATACCAGTAAGTTTTAAGTAGTTCAAGATAAAGAACTTGATAATCACCCAAGTATTCTCCTTTATTAGAGAAAATATTAATAATAATTTTATCTGCAGCTTCAGTAATTACCCAAATTGAACCTTCCTGTATAGTTTCTTCATTAAGAATAAATTCATAAGGGCAAATTGACACTGTTCTTGTATTTTGACGAATAAATCCGCCTGAACGAATGGTAAATTTATGGTTGAAGAAGTTATCGAGAACTTTGATTACATTATTTCCTTTATCGAAGACAGCGATTGTATTATCAAATGCCGCAATAGATTGTGGATTATTAAATCGATAAGGCTGATTTAAATCTCCAAAGCCTTGAATTTGGTCAACAAGCATTATTCTATTTGTTGCAGCTCCTCGATCAGATAAACATTTGGAAATATCATATTTAAAAAGACCATTTAACTGATTATCAATTACATACAAGTAATTTCCATCTAAAGCTATTCCAGAAATATTTTTAAATGAAGCTGAGTCAATGTTATTTGGATCAATTTTAGAAAATGTAAAGATATTCAAATTATTGACATTAGAACCACTAATATTTTGATTATTAATTGAAGAGATTTCTTCAAACATTCGTTGATTTAATTCTTCAGCATGGTCTCCTTCATTTAATAAAGGATCTGAACTTTGCTGTAATTCATCATAAGGAAATAAGTAAAGATTCATTAACTGAATAGAAGTAGATCTTCCAATAAAAACAGCATATAGTTTCATTGGGTTTCCGTCGGCATCTTTCTTATCAGTAAATTTATTAGTTGGAACAACAATACTATTAATAATATCTTCAGTTCCCCAATTATAACCCTCAACAGTATCAGGCCAATCTAATTTATTCCAAATATTTTGGGGAGTACTATAAGATATGTTGGAATAAAACCATCCGTCTACCGGGCCAAATTCAGTTTTATCTTCAGAAGCAAATGGTCTATGGGGAGATAAAACTGGGATTTTTTCGCTTAAAGGCAAGTCATTTTGAGCAATAAGACAATTTTTAAAGATATAGGTGTTATTTGCTTCTAAATTATTAATAATTTTATTAATAACAGATGCTTTAAGGAAATCGTTAGCTGCAAAAGTACAATCAGCTAAATTATAAGGCAATTTAAGATCAACATCTAACAATCTATCAAAGAAATCATTAGATAAATTAATCTTTGTTGTATAATTATTACCTATGACTAGTTCTTTTTTATCATCGAATGTATAAGGAATATTATTTTCTACAAGAACATAGCCTTCATAAGGTATTTGTTCTTTTGTAATCGGATCAATTAGAAAATATTCATTAGTAGAATAATATTTTTTAGTCATTAGATAAATTTAATTTCTTTAATGTTTAATGGAACTGCAAGTTCTTCATTGATCTTTCTAAGAATATCCAAAGAAAGATTTTGCTGGTCGCTTAATTTAGTAATACCGGAATTTTTAATATTAATTCTTATGGTATTGGACATATTAGCAGGCGGATTATATTTGAAATAACGAATAATTTCTTCAAAATTATTACGTTGTCCGCCTGGTAAAGTAATAGTTAGAGGCTCTAAATCAGAAAAAGATAAAAGAAGGGCTTGTCTTTCATCTTCAGATAATAATTTAGAATAAAGTAAAAAGTTTTTAATTCTAAAATTAACCGCATTAAAAGGCTTTTCATCTTTAAATCCTAAAAAGTCATTTAAAGTTACTGCATTTTTATAAGATGCCGTTCCTAAAATAAATGGATAATTAAAAACATTCTTCAAATTGTAAACATTAGGATTGATGGTAATTTTTCTTTTAATGGGGAGAAGTTGTTCATTTTCATAAACTTCAAATATTCCATTATTAAGGTCAATAATAACTCGGAAATTATACCATCCTGCAATAATTTCATCTAAAGCAAAGCTATAAACAAATTTATCATTTATTAAAGAACTCTTGGGAAGGTTTAATGAAAAATTAAGAACATTAATATCCCGAGTAGTAATAATTTGAGAATAATTTGTACAAGAAGTTAAATCAGGGCTTACTTCGAAAGTTAATTGATGCTCAGACGACTGATAATTTTGGTCAACTATTAATACATAATAATTAGTAACCTCAAGTTCTTTATCATATTTTGAAGTAAAAAGAACAAAATCATTTTCAAGGTTTCCTTTATTATAAATTTTGAGAGCATCTAATCCAAAAGCATTATCATACAAATCGCCCACAGTTATAGATTTTTGCGGACGTTTTGCCCGGTCAAAAAGTTGCAATTCTAACTTTTTAGAATCACTGGTTTTGTTGCTTTGGTATTTTAAACAGGCAAGTTGATTTAAATCATTGACTGAAATATCAAATATCCTATTGTAAGAAGTAAAGATGATATTAGCATCCGGTAAATCAATAACCCTTTGCTTATAATCATTTAAATCAATATTTTCGATCTGATAAAGAGCATCTGGCACACGTTCTCGAATGCCAAACAAGCCATCTTCTATATTTTGCTTAGTAACTTGAATATACGGGAAAGCGTATGCCGTATCATCTTTATCAATAAAGATTGAATTAATACCCTGAGAAGTAACTGTCAATAAAGATTCAGCTACCCTTAAATTCGGACAATAATAATTTTGCTCTTTACTAAATCCTGTATCATCTAACAGATAAACATATGTACTTTCTAATAATCCTTCTGGTAAAGGAGCGATGTCGGAATTTTGTGTACGATATACCTGTTTTCCGTTTAAATCAATATGGTCGAAAACAATATTATTATCATTTTCACCGGCTGATGAAGAATAATATACCGGATAAAGTTTATTTTGAGTTAAATCAGTAACTTTATAAACTAATCTTGAAGTTCCGGGAATATATGCCATTAATTCAGATACTTCATCTGTTGTTCTATCAAGATCAAGAACATAAAAATGCCTAAAAATATCTGTTTGATTATCAGGAAGATTAAATTTATATTGCTTGTCAATAAGATAAAAAAGTTTATTATTAATAATATTAACTTTTTTAAGAACTTCATTCTCGTTAACAAGCTTAATTCGTTCTTTGAGAATCAAGTCATAAGAAACAATATAGACATATTCTGAACTAATAATAGCAAAATCTTCATAGGGAATATTAAGGGCTAAACCTAAAATTTCCTCATTATTTTTGTATAAATGTTGAATATCAAGTTGCTTAATAATATCAAAATTAGTATTATGTAATGTTACAATAGCATTTGACAAATTATTATTAGAATCATAGTAATTGTCAAAAGTATAAAGAAATGGGGTAACATCATTAAGATTACTGATGCTTAATCCATTAGTAGAAGAATTTGCAAATAAATCAAGCCCATAAACTTTATCTGAATCAAGATACATATCAAAATTCAGATCTAAAATACCTGAATTTTTGATATTGAGATTATTAATTGTAACTACTTCTTCATTACTGGAATAAGAAGATAATTCATATTCTTTGGCATCAGAAATATTGGAAATAATCGCATTAACTTGATCTTTTCCCACCCTGGAATAGACATATTGTCCATTTTGTTCAAACATCAGGTCGCTTTGCTTGTCAAAGTAAGGTGCATCCTGAATATATGAATAGAATAATTCATCAGATTGAATATAATCTTTGTCAATAATGTCATTAAAAGAGGCAGGATCAAAATTAACTTTGCCCTTTAAAGCATCTTGCTTGGAGATAATATTAGGATAATAATAACGGTCTAGCCAAATACCGTATGGATTTGATTTAGACTGGTATAACCATGTATGAAGATACCTTCCATTATTTGAAAAAACAGAATTGGTTTGTAACTTTTTAACTTTGTCAGATAAAAATGGGTTAGTAGAGCCAAAAGATCCATTTTTAACAAATTTGGTATCATTGATATTAAGTTTTTGGAAGGGGTATAAAGCAACTCCTCTATCATTATCTTCATTTGCACCAATAGAAAAGGCTAAATCTTCTCCAGGATTGATAATATATTCAATATCATAGAAAATATAATTTAAAGTAACAGTAGAATTACCAAATTCTTGATTTGTACCTGTTTCTAATGATGTATATTCGCGAAAATCTACATTAGGATCATTATTTGTTCCCGTATTAAGATAATCTCCTCTTATTGCGAAATTTTTAGGAGAAAGATGATTTTTTAAAGGAATAATATTGAGTGTTGTAGAAAATTTATCATCAATATTGTTATATTGAAGATGAAAAAGGCATTGGCTCTCTAAATTATACGCAGATTTTTCTACATTTACATTAGCAAAGTTCCTATCTTTATAAGAAATCCAGGAAGTATTGATATAATCTGTTAAATCAGTAAATTTATCAGTAATTGTTGAAATTACATTGTAGTTTTTTCCATTATAATTGACCAATGGAGCAAGATCTGGATTAGATACTAAAGTAAGTTTAGTATCGCTCATAGAATCAGGACCAAGACTTCTTAATCTTCCATTATAGCTGTCAAGTTGAACAATTTGACCAACATATTGTGGATCAATATAATAAAGAAGGTTTTCTGGAGAAGTTTGAGGAACTTTCAACTTATAATTATTTTCTGAAGCTTCATATTCCAAATTATATTTGGCAGAAACCCACATATACGTGCCATCTTGCCTTTGTACTTTATAATCATCAGTACAAGCAAGATAAAAAAGAAAAGTATTTCCAGTTTTAATAAAGTTAAACTGACCAAATACTTCGGCTAAATCTTTTTGAGAAGAAAACCAAAGATCATCACAAGGTCCTCCGGTATACTGGTTTAGCCTATAATCCCATTTTCTGTTAATGAGATAATAGTCAGTTTTACCGTTAATATGTTTAATATAACATTTATTAGTCCCCTCAATATATTCAATAATAAACAGATAATTTTGTTGAATAGCCGGATCAATTCCCTGGGCTAAAACTGTTTCAACTGAATAAAGAGTAAAATCAGTGTCCCAAGTTAATTTATGGTCCGGTGTAAGATTAATATTTTGTTGATTAAAGTATAGAAAAGCAGGTTTACCTTCTAAAATGAAAGTAATAGGAGTAATATAACCATTTGTTTCATTTTCTTTAATATTAGCCTTTAACCAGTTAGTGTATAAATCTTTTTTACCCAGGAAAAAATAAGAATAATTATTGACCGTAAGATCGTTTATATTTTTAAGGGCATTATAAAGATTAAAATTAAAAGATTCAGAAGTTGAGTAAGAGGTATTGAGAAACTCTAAAGAATTATCCAAATAAGATAATTCTAAATTTTTAATTTCACTAAATGGCTTTGACTTTAAAGGCCTGATACTCATTGAGGATATTTAAAGCTCAATTAAGAATCGAGACTATGGGAATTTGATCATCTAAATCATTAGGAATTTCACCAGGAGTTTGTGATTTATTAATTTTAAAAATCACAGAAGATTGTTCTGAATTAAAGACTGCTTTCTGTACGTCTAATTCAAATTTTAAATTATAAAATGATTTAGAAAGAATATCTAAATTAATTTTAAGGCCATAAAAATAGTTGGCAGAATCATAAAATTTAATAATTATTGATTTCTCGCCTTCTTCTCCTGTAGGAAAGCTATATCGATGTGGGCCGATTTCGGCTAACCAGGTACTAATATCTCTAAGCCAATTAATATTTGAGGTGTCGATCTGGTAATTATATTCGTTTGATTGACCATCACCCCAATCAATAATAATTTTAGTAATTTTATTAGTAACTGTTCCTCCCTGGCTAAAAAGTGGAGGCATTGCATGAAAATTTGTATAATAAAAATTAAGAAATACTTCTGAATTATTTTCTACTAAAATATTTTCTCCGGAAGGATATTCAGGCAAAGATGCCTCATCCCAGACTAAAAGATTGTCTAGTTCGATTGCTGGTCTAATTTCTTTAGCATTTGGATCCATTAAGATACAATAAAGTTGGTATTAAAATTCAGATAAAGAGTTGTTGTTTTATCTCCTGGCGTAATGACAGATTCCTGTCCGGTAAATGCTGGGCTATAAACGGTCGAGTCTAAAGAATCTGGATCTATTTCTCCAAATAATTCAACTCCAGATACGCTTAATTGGAAGAAATGTTTATAAACATAAGGGCACATATTCACATCATACAAGACATAAGAAAGCATAAATGTATTTGTATCGAATGAATAAGTTAAGCATGGATTTCCAGCCTTTTGAATCATTACTGATCCATTTTTAAAGAGAGAAGAAGGAATTTGGAAAGATTCAGCTTTTTGCTCTTCAGTATGAAAATAATATTTTTTAACAGTAAAATTAATTAAATCAATTTCATAAATGTCTGGATAATAAACAGGAAATTCAATTTTTGTTCCATCGACATATTTTTCACTAATGGAAACATTCATTACTGCAAAATAACATTTATGAAGTTTCTCAATATAGAAAATATCGGAACCTTTATCACAAATATTTGCATTTCCAGAAAAGAAAGCAGGATTAATAAGTTCAAAACTCTTATAATTAAAGGCATCAAAATAAGAAGCTTTAATCAGGGGATTTTCATTATTAAAGAAAATTGCTTGTTTATTGGTAAAGAGCTGTTCAAATTTATTAGTCAGAGGATTAAATTTAATACCTTCAAATAATAAATGAATTGCTCCTGTTGCTGGATTTTTAGCTTTAATGATGAATATATTCTCAATAACATCAATATCAATAGCATTCTCAATAAAGAAATTATAAATTTCATTATCGGCAGAAGTTTGCCACCAGGGAAATGCTGAATATATGTCAGTAATTTGTCCTAATCCAGTAATAGAAATTAAGATTGTACCTTTTTCTTCAAGAATTTCAAAATAAGTCTTTTCCTTATTTTTTTCATAATCAGGTTTTAGATGATCAGGAAGAGGTTCTGTCTTGTATTCTTCATTCTGATAATAAATTTTAGGCAAAGTAAACTGACTATTATCGATAATTTCGTTATAATCAGTTGTAATAAACTTGCCGTCTATTACAGCACTAAATGGTTCATTTAAAATATCTTCAATAGCAAGAGTCAAATCACCATTGCCAATTGTTGCACCATTAGGAATATAAGCACGGAAATAAGCTGGAAGAAGAGTGCTTATACCTCCCTCGATAAAGTAAGAATAATAATGATTTTCAGGAGTCCATGTAATTTTATCTGCCGAAACTTCGGTAGAAACTCCTACATCATCAACTCCTAAAACGCCTCCATCGACTAATAAAAACTTTTCTTCTACTTCGGGCTGAGGAACAAATGGAGTAAAATTCCAATCTCGGGCAAATTTACCATTTTTTTCTTTAAAAATAGCAAATTTATTACCATATAAGTCAGATTTAAAGGAACTTATAAATCCTTTATCAAAAAGTTCATAGAAATTTAAAGAAACAATATTATTTTTATTGAGCTTGTCAACATCTTGTTCTTTAGAATAGTAGGCAAACATTGCCTGAGCATCGCTGACAACCAATGGATCATTAGCAGCCCAGCCAAAGTTAAAGTTTTTAGAATATTCAGTTAAAGAATATTCAATGATATAAGGATAATCTTTTTGTCGATTAAATGCTACATTACCATAAATTTTTGGATCAGGAAAAATGTAAACCTTATTAGGCTCCACTTTACTTTCATCAATAGAATAATCAAAGTTAGTTGTATTAACTCTAAGTAAACTTGTTTTATCCGGTTTAAAGAATAAACCGATATTCTTGAGGAGTTCTAATTGCTTGGATTCAGTAAATGGAGTGTCAACAGTTTGCTGGTTTAGAAGATTATTTGAAGGATTATCAGCTTTAATGAATACATCAGTAGTAATATTACCTTCGGAATCCTTAATCAAGTAATAAAAATCAACGCCAATGTACTTTTTATAAAGTTTCTTTCTAATATTAATTTTTTCATCATTGGATATTAGAGAAACTTTACTGCTTTCCAGCAATTCATTCTTTAACGTAAGTTTATCTCCAACACAATCCTGAGATAAGTCGAGACTAAGCTGGGCAATTAATGGAATTTCCCGAAGATAGACATTTCCGTCAAAGATCATGTCTCTTAATATATTTTCTAGCTCAAAATAAAGAGAAGAATCAATATCGTTATAGTCACAAGAAAGCGATAAAGCCCGGTCAATATCAAAATAATCAGAATAAATGTCTACAAAGTTATCGATAGAGACATTCAAATAATTTTGAACATAATTTACTTGTTCAGGATTTTCATTAAAAAGAAAACTTAAAATTTTATCAAAAATAATCTTTTCTACAGAAAGTTGAGTACCTTTAATCTTATTTCGTTCAATTACAAAAGTTGCTTCGGTACGTTTATTTCTATAAAAAGCGGCAATATCTTTAATTCTGGAAACAAAGATAGGTAATGCTGAGTAAATCGCATTTTTAGCCTTTAATTTCTCATTAGGATCTTCTAATGAATTAAAATTCCAATTTAGATTAGATAAAAAGACCTGTTCTTCAAAGGTAGCATAAGAAACAGTAATAATTTTAAGTAAATCAATAATCTGAGACTGAATTAATTCTTTAGTCTCAATAATTTGATGGTCATCATTTTTAACTTTGGCCCATTCAGTAAGATATTCTTTATAATAAGTCAAAAAGACTTCTTTATCATTTTCAAAAGAAGTTTTTGAAATAAATTCAATAAATGTATAAGGTTTAATAGTGTCCTTAACTTCAGACGGAACACTATTAGAATTAATAATTGAATTAATTTCAAAGTTTATCATTACCTTGGAGATATTTAAAGGACTAATTGAGTCCAAGATTCTCAATCAAGGTTTTATAAAGTAATCGGTCAATGGAACCATCAGCTTTATACCAGGTATTATAATCTTTAATATTATCAGAAATAGTCTCTGGTTTCAGATAAGAATTGTGAATATCTGTCTCATTAGTATCAATATACTGATAGAAGTAATAAAATTTGTTTAATTGTTCTCGAGCTTTATCTTCAATTGGTTCAGAAGCCAAAAGATTAAGCATTTGATAAAGGTTTTTATTGGGAGAAATGATATTAAAAAGCTCTTTTTCGAAATCTCCTAATAACAAATTCCATCCCCAGGTCTTAAAATACTCAATTAATTGAAAATACTCTCCTTGTTCATCGGTTTTAATAGGAGATTTTCTCACTTTTTCTAAAAGAGCAGTATTAAGAAGAAAATATTGCTTAGCAAATCTATCATAACAAACAATTATTGGCCAAATTCGCTTGCCATTTACAGTTTTAATATAGATTTTTTCAGTTAAATCATATTGAGGACCTCGATTTTTACCCGGAAGCTTATCAAGTGTCTCAAATTCATCTTTAACTTTAAACTTGGTACCAATTAATCTGGAATGGTTAATGGAAAGAATTTTTAAAAGCTGATTAATACTTTCAGGCTGAGAGAAATTTTCATTATTATACAAGTCTAAAGTAAGATTTAGACTTTCGCAGATAGAAATAAGGCTAATAATAGAACAGGTATTAATATTCCCAAAATCATTGACAAAATTATTACCTTTATTAATAACTTTTTCCAAAAAGTTATCTGATTCAAAAATACCAAGCATATATTGGTCTAAAAATGGAAGATTTTCAAAAACAGGATGAGTTTTATAGATATTCCAGATTTCTTTGGCTGAATATTCAGTATAATCCTGCTTAGGATCCAAATAATATTTTGAATCCTTATTAGAAAAGCTTTTGAGATCAATAAAAGTTAAATTATCTACGCTTAAATCTGATTTTTGAAGAGATGTTCCTTCCCATGATACAGATAAATTAAATGTGGAAGTAAGTTCATCCGTTTCCACCAATGGCCTTAGAGTGCCGAAGCAAGAACCCATAGACATATAGGAAGTACCCAATACAGATTCTAATCCGGTATAAAACTCAACAGAGGCATTTTCACAATTACCAATTATTTCTTTAATGGCAATATCTTTAATAAAGTAATATCCATAATTATCTGCTATTAAACGTATTACAAATGGTGAATCTATACCTAGATATTTTGCCCTACAAAAACTAAATGTATTATTTTCTAAAGAAATATCTATAATAGGATGCTCATCTGAATTATCCGCAGTTGTTAAGCCGTTTGTAGAAATGAATATATTGAGTTTATCAGGATTATTTTGTTTAATTTCCAAACTGGTTCCAATCGAAACAAGATTGATAGTATTTTTTCCTAAAAGGACATTATCATCAGGAAAATAATCAGTATCAAGCACAAAAGTTAATTCATCCTGGGAAGAAGGTAAATCATCTTGAAATTTAATAGAAGCTTTTCCGCTTTGACCAATATGGTAATAATTTAAAGTAGAAATAGAATCTAATGAAGGAACCATTAAAGTATTACAGATATATTTGATGGATGAATCTACTATTAAAGGTTCAACTTCAGTTAAAGCAGTCATTTCTGGATTAATAATATACAAATTAAGAATCAATCCAGAATCATTTGAATAATCAAAAACTACATAGACATCTTTATATTCTGGGATAATAGATAATGTCGGTTCATTATCTTCATCTAAGAAAGTATTATAAGGGAGTAAATGCTGATAAGGATTATTAGGCGGAAGATCAAAAATATTGGTTGCTCCAGCTTTAACAGCATGACATTTAATTGGTACTTTATTTGTAATACTTTTGTCTAAAGTGGCAATAACTTCAGCAACTTCTATTTGTTGTCCGGCATATACATTTTTTAAAAGTCCAGCTTCAACTTTTTTAAGGTATGCAGAAGTATAAGAGATAATAGTCGGGAGAATATCCACGACTTTGATTGTTTGCTCAGCTTTGGGATAACTGTTTTTGTAAGGATTTTCATCAGCATCAAAACATGTACAAGTTACACTATAGGAGCCAGGATTTTTATAGGTATGGGTAGCTGTTAATCCTTTAATTTTAGTCCCATCTCCAAAATCCCATAAAATTTCTCGGTCAAATTTTTTAAAAATCTGGTAAGAGATAGGATTACCAGATTCATCTAAGTCAGAAGTCTCTACAATTTGATTATCATTAAAAGATAAAGTAACTGTAGACCCTGAAACTGTAAAAATTACATCAGAAACAGGGTTATATTCTTGATTTGTTAAATCATTAGTAATTGTAATCCTACCTTTAAAAGTATTACTCATTTATGACAATCATTTTAGAGTTAATGTTCCTTAAATCATAAAAATAAGGGAACATAAATGGAGAAAGAAGAATATTTTGCTGGGTTATTGTAAAATCATTTTCTTCATAAAGAGGATTCCAGACAATAAATGTTAATTTATCGGTTTCATTAGTCCCATCCTGCATTTTAATATCAATTACGCCCGGGATTTGGGCAAGTTGGGCAGAAAGCAATGAAATATCGATAGTTGCTCCCAGCTTAACATTATTGAAAAAGTTATTAAAGACACTAGTTGCTTGAGAAGTAATATAATCACTATTAAAGTTACTATATTTGTCTCTTACTAATACTAATTGGACATCTTCAAAATGTTCTGGTAAACTATTATTATCTGCCCGGATAATCCCAAAAGAAACGGCTTTATAAATTGGGTCAATCGGTGCAATATTATGTGCAATATCTTTATAAGAATTTAATCCTTCAACAATATATTGTTTAAGATTAGTATTCACATAATTCGGTATTTTATCATTAATAATAGTATTAATAAGAGGGAGGAGAGCCACGTAAACGTTGTTAAATCCACAGGAAGATTGAAAGGTTACTTGGTTAAGGGCAACACGAGGATCATCATTTGGTGCATCCAAACCAATATTATAAAAATATTTCAAATAGGAACCAGTATACTCAGAATTAGAAAAGACATAACAATCTTTAACAAAATTATTAAACATTTTGTTGATATAAGTGATATAGTCTTGTTCGTTTAATAAACGATTCTGAGAAGCAAAGATTTTAGGGACATTATTTCTAATAATGTCAACAGATTCAACTGCAGAAACCGGAGTTGAATAACCAGTATTAGAAACTTTAATATACTTTAAATCATTTGGAGTGATATAGGCTGGTAATATATCAAAAATACCAGTTGTTGTGTCCATAATAATTTCCTGAAATTTTGTAGAGTTATATAAAAATAATTCAGTATTATTAATAAGCCCGTCACCAACTTCAGCAGAAGAACCATCTGAAATTACATAAAAAATAATAATTTCAGAATTTTCTACAGGTTTATAGCCATTGATATTATTACCAAATTTAAATTCATAATTATAATTTTCATTAAGTCTCCGCTCAAAAACTTTATCATTACCCTTAGATTCGAATAAAGATTTTACTTCTTCATATTGAACCCATTTGCCATTAGGCTCCTTAACATAAACATCAAAGAAATTATCAGTAATAAATCGACCGTTATCAGTTTTGATATTATTATCTATTAAGGTAATGACTTGAAATTCTTCTCCGGAGGTTAAGAAAATATCAGATTCTGTTAATGAACCTTGATAAAGAATATCATTAATTTCTGTTTCTTCGTTTAATAGAGAAGAAAAAACTAAATCATTCCTTAAAATAAAAGATTTATTATAATTGATAAATGAATATCGGGGAATAAGAAAAGTTCCAATTTTATTATTAGAGCTTAAAGAAGCTAAAATGGAAATAGGAAGAATAGAAGTCTGTTTACCATTAGGCTTATAATTAAACAAACTTACAAGCTTATTCATATTTTCATATAAGCTCGCCGTAGCAAAAGTATTTTCAGTGGCAGAGGTATTAAAATGGAATTGCAGCTGTTGAAGCATAACTGCAATAATATCAATAAAGGCATTTAAATTAGATCCAAGATATTGCTGGTCAATAAAAATTCCTCCTTTATTGAGTTGTTCAATTATAAATTGTTTAATTGAACTACCTTCAAATAAAGCGAAATTTTGGTCACTAGGGGTTGTATTAGAAGTAATAGCCATGGAACTAAAGAGTAGTATATCCAGAAGAATTTAAAATTTCTTTTAAGTTAATAGTTTTGTTATTTAAAGATGGAATAGTTAAGGTCATATTAATAATATAAGCATCATTTAGATAGTCTAATTGAATTTGGCAGTCTTCAACATTAATTCTCGGCTCAAAATAAGGCAATTTTTGCATTAATTCAAGGCCGAGAAAGTATGCAGTATATTCATTAATTCCTTCAAACAAATAGGAACGTAAATCAAATTTTAAATCAGGATTTAAAAGACGAGAACATTCACTTGTCCTGAACCAGTTTTTTAAAGAATTATAAATTGCATTTTCATTGATACATACTTCAATATCTTTAGCTGAAAGATTGCTATTGATAGAATTATCGGTAAAAATGCCGGAGTTATTAATATCAGTAAGGTCAAACTTTATATCCTTGTATAATGTATTAACAGACTTTTCAAAGTTAGAAAGGTCTGAAGGATTTTTTGCCGTTTTATCTTCAAAAGTCTTGGCTAAGTTTGATAACTTAATATTGGCCACGTCTCATTTATTTAATGGACATTAAATATGCTTATGCTTAAAGACTCTAAACTAGATGTTCTATTTGAATCGTTAATGACTCGTTACCGCTTAGGTAGCTTCTTAGTTGGCGATCAAATCAGATTCTTAGATTCGATTGAAAAAAGTGAAATTTTTAAGAATCTTCCTGTAACTGAAAAGGAAATTCTTCAAGATATTATTAATCAACAAAGAAATGGAGATGCTATAGTTAAAATTGTTTCTATTAATCAAACTCCATTTATACAAGGATCTCCAGAAGCTATTCCGATGTCTTTTGATATTGGCTTAGACGGAGGGGGAGGCCGTTATTTGACTGTTCTTACTCTCCCAGGCCCAATGATTAAGGAAATTGAACGAATTAATAATGACGGTATTAATCTTCCTGATACTATTCCAGCAAATCGTAAATTTACCTATTCTAATGAACCTGACGTTCATGAAGTAGTAGATACTGAAGATGAAGAAGGCGAAGATGTAAAGGCAGTTCCTACTAAGCAGCCTGTTCATAAAATGCCTGTCAAAGATAATAAATTAGGAAATGAAAAAGCTCCAACTGAGATTGATCCTAAAAAGGCTATCAAATCTAAGATGGAGCTTAGAGGCAAAGTAGATACAAAAGCTAAAGCTTAAAACTTTCCAAGTTGCTTTAAAATTCTGAGAATGGTCGCATAAAAGTTAATTTCCTGATCTATTACAAATACACTATCTCGCAGACCGTTCGCAATCTCTAAGATGATATTAGCTCGTTCATTCGGACTAATATCATCTTTTTTATAGATAAATTCATGGAAGCTTTTAAGAAGATAAACATAATCTCCTTGAAATTCATTTTCAGATTTTATCCATACTTCACGAAGATCGATAGGATTCATTTCATCAAACTTTTCATAAATGCTTTTAATGAATTCATTATTGATAAGTTTGTTTTCAATGATAAGAGTATTATTGGTAATATTAGATTGAATAATACCAATTGTTTTACGAAGATCTGGATAATACTGCTCTAAAACAGTTTTTAATCCAGAAAAATGTTCTTTAGGGACGACTACTCGTTCTTTTTTAAGGATTCCCATCACATATTGTGCAAATCCTGCTTTCGGAGGAGTAATATTCAAAGAAATACAACGAGATTGCAAAGCATCAGAAATTCTCGCCTGTTCGTTTGCGGTTAAAATAAAACGAGTATGTTCCGCATTATCTTCAATCATTCCCCTAAGGGCATCTTGGGAAGAAGGAGACAAACGATCAGCTTCATCAAGAATAACAACCTTTAATGAACCAGTTGGTGACATTGTTTGGACAAAATTATTAATTCGTCCGCGAATTACATCAATACCATTATCAAAACTGGCATTAATCATTAATGTAGTTGCATCAATTTCTTTACAAAGAAGAGTAGCTAAAGTAGTCTTACCTTGACCAGGTTTACCGCAAAATAATAATGAAGGAATATCATTATCTCTAATATATCCCTCTACCTTGGTTCTATTTTCTTCAGAAAGAACCATTTCACTAATACTTTTTGGCGCATATTTTTTAATCCAAAGATTGTCAAAAATATCATCAGTATAATCTATATCCTCCATAATTTATAATATATTCTTTTAATAGATTTGTAATTAATTTCTTAATTTTAAAAGGTGCACTATTAACTATCAATAATGTTAAATCAAGATTATGCTGATGATTCTTTACAAATGATTCTGGATGAATTATCCAAAGAATCAGCTCAACCTAGTTTAGTTCCAGCTAAAATTGAAAATCAAGAAATTGAACATTTAGATAGGGAACAATTGGAAGATTACATTATTAAAAGTGGTGTAGAAACTGTATCTACTACTCAAGATATTATTAATGTTTTACTGCAGCAAATTAGATCTACTCCTGATGCAGAATTAATTACATCTGTTGCAGAAATGATTGGTTCTAAGACTAAAGCAGTAGAAAATTTAACAAAGATCTTTCTTAATAATGAAAAATTAAAACAAGCAAAAGAACTTGAAGAATTTAAACAGGCGGCTAAGCTTCAACAGATTAATATGTCTATGACTCGTCCCCCAATGACACGAGAAGAAGTTATGAAGTTATTGGACGATGATATTATTCCTGAAATAAGGACAGTAACTCCTGAAAATGAAGAAAAAGAGGAAGATGAATAAATTTTCCTCTTTTTAATTTGATAATAGATGACTATATTGAGTTTGAAGTCCAGCCAAGCGAGCTCCCTGATCAACTTGAGCATATACTTGAGGATCTAATCCATTAGTTTGGCAGAAACTTTCAGAAAAGAAATATTTTCCGTTAATTATCCCATTATTATTAGGAGCACCGTTAATCTTCATTGCCTTAATTTTATAAGGCTGAATCTTAGCTTTAGAAAGTTCAGAAGATGCCAATAATTCTGGCATCGGATTATTGGCATCGCTTGTTATAGCTTTACCGGAAGAATCATAGAGTGTAGCTAACCCCCATCCTTCTTTAGTAAAGAAATATTGGGCAGTTATATCAATCCAAGGAGATTCAGGTTGGCCACCACCAGTATCAAAAACTGGAAGTACACGTTGTCCATTAGGGAAGAAAAGAACAACATTTAAATCAGAATATTTGATTGCTCTTGATACTAATGTTGAGAAGTTCTTTGGAAGAGAAAGATTTGGATAATTTTTAATAAGAAAAGCCTGATAATATTTTATCACATCTCTAGGACGCGTTGCACACCCGACGTGAAGTATTTTATTTTCTTTAGACAATTGTTCAATACCAGATGCACTATTCGGCAAAAGACGTACTCCAGATTCATTAGTTCCACTGACTATTCCAACATTATCATAATTAGAAGTATTAGCATCAATATAATAACGCCCGTCTGGAAGAAAGATAGGATTATAAGCAGTAATTTTTATTGGAAGAGTATTATCCTGAGATACTTCTCCAATATTTTTTAATCGAATATCGTTTATGCTCACATTTGGATTAAGACGACTATTATCCGAGAAAATGGCAGTTTTACTTTCCATACTATTGCCATTTGGTGTTTTTACATGGGGATTACCATTCTCATCATAAACTACTGTACCAAATCGGTCAGATCTGGTCATATTTTGTTCATAATCATATGGGTTATAACGTCTTTTATATTCATAAAGACGGAAGCAATCACCCATCCTTGAAGCAATAGTACCAAGTACATCTCCTCCAATAGTTTCAACATCTTTAAGAATATATGGGTCCTCTTTAACAGCTTTTTTACTGCCTAATATCTTATTAAAAATATCAGAAGACTGCAAAGAAATCATGTCAGTTAACTGGGTAATACCTTGAAGCAAATATCGGGGCATTTTATTAATCATATATGCCGGAATACCTAATAACGTAGTTGCTTCATCAGAACCACTTGTGTTTTTAAGGTTATATTTTGGCTGATTATCTCCAATTGTACCAATAGAAGGAGAAATCATATTAGTATATTGACATGGCTTAGACAAGCAGTCATATAAATCTGCTAATGTTGACCAAGAATAATTTTTTTCTTTATCAGCTTGTTTTTCAGCCCAAATCTCGTCAATTCGACAATCATTCTTATTTGCTTCCTCTAAAAGTTCAGGATCATTTTGAATAATAGTACGCCATTCATCCAAGGACCCAACATCAAGTTCAGGTCCGTGCATATAAAAATAATCTACAAACTTTTTAGCTGAATCAGGATAATTTAACTTATATTCATTATAATGAATAGCTAATTCAGTATCATCCTTAATTAAAGGATTTTCAAGCAGCTTACAAAGTTCAGGATTATTTTGTACATATTCCCGATTTTTAGCTACGGTTAATAATTTTTCGATTGAATTTAGCTTATAAATGAACATGTTGCTTTATAAAGGATTACAGAAAGAGCTTAGAAATAGTTCATTACTATATTGTTGACCTTTAAAGGTATGAACAACTCGAGTAACAAAATAATAGTTACTCTCAATTAAATTAGAAAAAGTTGTTTGCGTACCATTTTTATCATTATTTGTCGAAACTAAATTTTTATCAACATAAATGATTTCATTTGCCTTTCGATATGAATTGCCTGGTAATGATAATTGAATAGATTTATTCAATGTAAACATTGTTCTAATGAGTCTTGCTGATACTGCAAAATTTACATTGTTATCATTGAAAGGAGGTACTTTTCTAGTAATTCCCCAGCTTTCAGCAGTTGAAATAGAAATATTAGATTTTGTTTTTTGATGGAGATATTCCTTCTCAAATGTTTCAACCAGATCATTAAACTTATAAAGAGTAGTTGAAAACGTATCAGGTTGGTTAATTGGAGCCACTACACAATCACACCATTCATTATTAATCAAAATGGTAGTGACCGGAAATGTCTGAACATTATAGATAAATGACGGACTATAGAAAGCAGGTTTTGCAATATCATTTGGAACGGTCCTATCTGTCTGGTTAATTATTGCTTCATAAATTTGATTATCCTGAAAACAGGCGGTAAAAGTATCTTTAATATTACGAATAGTTATTTTTCGTTCTCCAAACAAAACATCATTTTTATAAATGTTTTTATTATTTGTTTTAATAAAAGATAAATTTTCAGAACGAGCTGTGCCGACATCTCCAATTAACAGGTCTACTTTGGTAGTTTTTCCTCCATCATGCTCAATAGCTTTTGGAAAGTAAACGTTCTTGTTAATAGTATTAAGCAGTATTGTAACAGATGTAGTATCATCAATATTTTTATAAATCGCTTCTCCAATTTGTCCAGAAGGACAATTAGATTTAAAATATTCAAATGAATGTTTATCTACATCAATAATTCTGGGAGTTGATTTAGATGCAACCGTATATAAACTATTTGTAGATTCTCCGCTTTCTGCAATTTTTAAATCTAATAACAAAAAGTCATAAGCAAATTCAATTAAATCTTCAAGAGTGGTAGATGTTATTTCAGCTTTAGGAACCGGCGTAGTAATTTGAAGATTATCAGTAGTTCTAATGGGAGCGGGAGTTGTCGTAAGATTTGACCCTCCATTAGCCAAGCTTAAAGTACTAAGATTTCTATTAGCTCCTTCTATCATAAAAGCTTCTTCAATTTTTAAAGAATAGATAGAAGAAGTAGAAGATGTTTTATTGCCAATCATTGATGAAGAGAAAATGCTAAAATAAACATTTTCTTCATAATTTGTATAGGTATTATAAGAATAAAATCCCAAATAAAATTTATCAGTATTATTAAGAATTGGATCAAAAACATTAGAAATGTTATCAAGAATAATTTCTCCAGTTAATCCGACATTACGAATATCATCTGCGTAGGTAAAACTATTAATAATTCCCCATGGAATTACCATGAAAGCATTTTTATCATCTTTCGATTCAAAGAATAAACCAATCCTATAATCAGCCCCGTTAATGGTCTGAATTTCAATATTTTCTATAATATTAGGATTTGACTTAATAATTCTCATATTTCATTTTCAATAGCTTCAACAACCATTGACAGATATTCGGGTTTAACAATAAAAATCTTATCGCTTACACTGGCATACATTGGATTTAATTTTTTATTAGTATTTGCCAATAAAATTAACCAATAATAAGTTAAATCGCCATAAATTAGATAACTTAATGTTGTCCAGGGCATGCTGTAAGGAACAATATATGTTGTATATAATTCACTTGTCTTGTCTTCAGGCAACTGAATTTTCTTCAGAATATTATAAAAAGGTACATTATCCTGAGTATAATATGTATTAAAAATTGAAGAATATAACATGGTTTACTTTATGATAGTTGGACCTTTTTCTAATGCTGTTGCATAAAGGTTAGCTGATTTATACAATAATGATTGAAAAACAATAGTTATTTGCCAGGCGTCCGGAACTAATACTTTTTGATTACTTTTATATTGGAGAAATCTTCTTGTACCTAAATTTTTAACTTCTAATTTAGAGACAAAAGAGACTGGAAAATATTTTGTTCCCGGAACTGACACTTCATAGAGAGCTGGAGTTTTATATTTGAAAGCATCTAACCTGTATGGAAGATTTTTAAGAGCAATATTCTTGATAAATCGATAATTTTTCTTCCAAGCAGTATCTTCTAAACCTCCATGATTAACCGTATTATAAAGAATAAAATTAATAGCTACTGCATCCTGAGAGCTTTCATATTGGAAATATTTTGGTTTTTCAAGATAAATTCCGTCATTTGACCAAGTAAAGCTATTATCTTTATTGAGCATATTACCGATCATATCACCGACATTAGAAGCTCCTTGCAGATTACCAGAAATACCAGCAATAACATCAAGGTTATTTGCTAAAGATGTCTGAAACCATGATCCAGTTTGAGGAGAATCAGAAAATGAATTAGAAAGACTGATATAATCATTATCAAAATATGGAAATACATATTTTAAACAATTAGTAGTATCATAAGAATACATATTTTCATATGGACTCAGATGATTATTTCCTGTAACAATAGTATTATAGATATTTGTACTAGAAGTTGCATTTGATACAGCGTCTCCTAAACTATTTCCTATTTTTTTTAAAGCTTCTCCTCCAGCTTCGCTAAATTGTCCGACAACTTTAGCAAAAGTATCAATAAATCCTGTTGAAACATTGTTTAGCAGCCATTTCATGGACATTGCAAATGTAGAGACATTTTGGCGAAATTCTCTAACATAGGCACATGGTAAAAGATCTTCTGTTTTTGCCTTATTGACAATCCAGTCATAATCCTTTAAAATATTAACAATATCTCCATTCTTAATATCATTTTTAACATCAGAAGTAACATTTGAAAGAAGTTCATTATAAGTATTTTCCATTTGAGAATACCGAGCTGAATTTTTTTCTTGTACCCCATTAGATGTTTTTGGGATAGTATTTGCAGCAGCTTGAGTTTTTGACTTAGCTGCTTTTTCTTTTGCTGCTTCTGCCTCGGCTACTGCAATGGCAGCTCTTTCACGAATTCCAGCTTCTTCTTGAGGTGTAAGGGCCATAATTAATACCTATATCCATATCTAGGATCGGAAGCTCCTTGATAAGAACCTCCATTACCTATATTATTAACATTTACCTGAGGCATATTAAGATTAGCAAAAGCAACAGGTTTATCCTTGACCGTATCAATTAAACGGTCAATTCCTGAAAGAAGTTTATTCATATATGTAGCTTGGTCAGTAGCAATGTTATTAGTTTGCAGGTTGTTTTTCTTTAAAGCTTCTTGAAGAGAAATCTTTTGAGCATCTAAAGTTGTTTTGGTATTTTCTAATTCAATCTTTGTATTAACATTAGCTTTTTCCAAGCGTTTATCAATAATAGTAGTGGTAGAACTTTTTTCTAAATCAGATTGAATCTTATTAAGACTATCAGCAGAAGTATTATTAAGCTCAGCCTGTCTGGCTTTAATATACTCCATTGCTTCTTTATATTTCTTGGAAGAATCGTTTAACGAATCGGTACCAAACTTTTTAAAAGCTTCGGCTCGAGCAATTTGCAAAGCTCTTAATTGTTGAGTATCTAAATCAGAGACAGACTTAATTTCAGCAGAAAATTGATTTAAGCTTTTTTGATATTCTTCAGCTGTACTAGTTCCCATAATCTTATCCTTAAGTTTAAGAACAGGAATAAGAACATGATTTACTAAAGATTTAAACGGCTTAATAATTTTATCATTAACAAAACCTTTAACAGTATTAAAAGTTTCAGTTATTCTATCAAATCCGCTTTTAACAGTATCAATAGTATTAGAAATAGATTTTTTAACGGAACCTAAAATAAAATTCCAGGTATCATCTAATTTCTTACCGATAATTTTAAATGCGTCTTTATACCAATTAATAATATCATTAAAGAAAGATTTAATACCTTGCCAGGCTTTTCCTAAAATATCTTCGAGCCATTTATAACCAGCTAAAATACCATCCCAGATATATTTGGAAAGATCTTTCATCCAAGTCCAGGCTTTTCCCAACCAATCAGAAGTATTATTGGTAAAATTTTTACCACTTTCAGTATTATTAATCCAATAATTTATTGCATCTATTCCAATAGCAATACCTGTTCCCAAACCGGGAATTAATAAGTCAAGAAATGTTGCAATACCTGAGACTAAATTTAATGCTCCAGATAAATTATTGCCATTTTTAAAATCATTAATAGCAAATCCAAGACCTATTAAGCCGCCAAAAATTGGAATTCTTCTAAGTGCGGTACTTACTGGCTTTAATAGCTTGACAAGGGTTTTCGGAAACATCGATATAAAATTCCGAGCAAGTGTTGCTCCACCCTTTAATGCGGCTTTTGCAACTCCGCTTCCCCCAACATTACCATCCCAAAGCATTTGAAGTACATTAATACCTATTGCTACCCCGGCACCAACCGGTCCGAAGAATGGTAAAATCCCGGCAAATAATTCCATAATTGCCTGGCTATAGTTTCCTTCATTATATCGAAGATAAGCCTGATATAATGATATTACTGTTCCGATTAAAGGAAGCTTTTTTAAGAAGGGCCCAACTGTTTTAGTAATAATACCTATTCCGGTTTTTCCCAATAATGAAAAAATATTTCCGGTGATTTTACTCAGTCTGCCAATAGTTTTACCGATAAAGTTTCCTAACTTACCGAAACTTTCAAAAAATTTAGGAATAGCTTTTAAAAATGGTTTAAAAGCTTTAAGAGGTTCTTTAATTTTTTCAATAATACTTTTAACCCACTTAGTCCCCACTAATCCTTTTAAAGCTTCAGGGAGATAGGCAATAGATTCAACAATTTGTCCAAGAGGACCAGTTCTTCCAGCTAATCCCAATAATAAAAGGGCTAAAAGAGCAAGATTGGACAATGACCCTGTCGGGGGTAATTTAGGAACTTTTTCCTTTGGAAGATTAACATTAATGATGGGATTGATTTGTTTTGCGGGAGATTTATCTACTTTTTTATATTCCTCCTGTTTTTTAATCTTATCCCAATATTCAAAGAAGATTTTAGTACCGCCTTTAAAAATAGCGGCACCAATATCTTCATAACCTTTAGCTAATTGACTTGTAAAAGTTGGAGCAACTTTTTGAATATTTCCCCCATTTAAAATATTTTTGGCATAAAAGTCTGAATCACTTCTATTGTCATTTCTTTCTTCAGAACTTTCTTTAATTTCTTCAAGAGCATCAAAGAAAGACTGTGGAAGTTTTATTTCAAGAGCTTCTGCCATGATAATTGCCTGTATTAGCAATTATTTAAAGGTGAAAACCTTAGAGCTCCTTTGAGAAAATATTATGTTCAATACTGATTTTCTCTTGTTTTCCGGTCTCTAAATTAGTAGCAGTAAAAGCTAATTCTTCACCCTTTTTAACTTCTTCAATAAAATCAGTAATTTTATTAATATGTTCCTGAGGAAGGCTATTGATTACTTTAATTTGTTCATCAACAATTAAATCAGTAAAGTTAAAAATTTCTTCATTGATTTGAATAGACTTAATATACTTTGTTAATTCACAAATAAGATATTGAGCCGCAATCTCTCCTGGGTCAGGCTGATGACGTCTGCTTTCAATATTTCTTCGATAATTGTTGATTTTCTGAATAATAGTTTTATTAACTTCAGTATCGCGGGAAAGAGTCGGAGTACAAAGAGTAATTTTGATAACTCCATCTAAACGAATCTCTTTTTCTTTTTTAATTTTATGAAAAGCTTTAGGATTAAGAGTATTGAACTGATAATTTTCAGTTTTTTCATTTCCTTCATCATCGATAACCTTTTTGGTAAACTTATCTCCGATTGTTAAATCCCGAAGTGCACGAAGAAGCATCGGTTTTTCAACAATAGTAATATCTTTATTAGTTCCGTCAGTTGTTTCAACACAGGAATTAATAATATTATTAAAGGCAATTCCAAGTTTCGCCGGAGTTTCAAAGGGGTCAAAAACGGAAACAATTAATTCCCGTTGTTGAGCAAGAGTAAGTTCAGAAATTTTATACTTTTCATCTAATTCAGTAGTCTTTTTAATATTTTCAAGAGAACTGAATAAAGTGGATAAATGTTGTGCCATATGATTTAATTAATCAGCTAAAAGATAAACTCATTCTTATTATTTGAGTTATTTTTTTCTTCAGCTTCTCTCTCTTCTTCTTTCTCTTTGATAAGTTTAGACATAAAAATAGTTGATTCAATGGGAGACATTTTATTAAAATCCGAGAGAGATAAATTAAGATGCCTTAAAAGAGAGTAAGAAAGGGTATAAAGTCCGTCTAAATCATTAAAGAAAAGACTTTCAGCAATAAATCTATATGTCAGATGGCTTAGTAAAGGAAGTTCTATTTTACCTTTAGCAAAGATAATATTAATATTGTATTTCTGAAGAATTAAATCATTTAATTTATTATAATTTTCAGGAGTAATAAGATAGTTTAGAGCTAATAAATCTTTAGAAGTTTCTAAACAAAATTCTTGTGAATTTAAATTAATATTTTTAACTCCCGATAAAATATCGGGAAGTAATTCATCATCTATTTCTTCAAATAGAAATGGACAATTAATTTTAAATTTTGCATTCCCTGATTTGGTTTCAATAATTGTTTCAGTAGGTTCAAAAAAGGTTTCTCGAAGATTATCTAAAGTATCAAATAAACTGTATAAGTCTTTATTGAAGAAATTATCTGTTTTTAATTCAATAGCATCAGAAATAGAATAAGCTCGAATACTCAAATAAATGTAAACTTTATCTAATAAATCTAAGGAATAGATTTCAGGTATAGTTTTAGCAATATGGCCATCTAATTCTTTATAAAATCCAAGAAGGTCATTATTCATTACATATTTGTGAAGAGAAATATAAGTTTCATTAGTAATCTCTTCACAATAAACAACCTTTTTGGAAGGTAACTTACATTTAAATTTAAACATGCTGTTAAACTACATTTCCGCCTCTTAAACTTGTTTCGGGGTCGATATTATTATCATATATAGTTGGCAAAGTTGTCGTTTTCCCCTCAGTAACAAGAGCATCTCCTAAAGAAAACGGTTTTCCGGCCATTTCCTGAACTTCATACCATTCATAGGAAAATTTAATCGGAGTCATCATTTCATCAGCTCCCATATCTCCTGCATAGTTGTAAGATTTATCAGGAATTGAAAGCGGAACACAACCTCTAAAAGTAATAATTTTCCTAAGGTACGGCTGTTCTTCATTGGCCTTTGAAACCATATATTCTGTTGACTTAGATCCCCAGACATATGGTTGAGTAGTCAAATTTTGTGAATTGGTATATTGAGGATAAAATGAAGTTTGCACTAATCGTTCGCCATTTCTTTTTACTTGAAAATTAGGAGAAGATTTTGCAAAGAAATAGCATTTAATATCTGCTTTTAAATTATCCAGTTGCGGATCTTCAATTAAGCCTTGATGTGCAACGGCAATAATCCATGGTTTAATAATATATTCAACTAATTCTCGGTTAGTATCAAGGAATGTAATAGACAAATCGTTAAAATTAGAACGACGTCCTTCTCCTACTCTTCCCTGAATTAACCCTCCGGCATTAGGAATTTGAACAGAAGCCGGGAATGAAATGCTGACATTTTCATTCGGAATAGAAATTTTATTAGCTAAAATAAAACTTTCAATTTCAGCGATTCTATTTGAAATTGCTTCGTTATTTCCTAAAATATTTCGATAAATGTTTCCATCTGAATTGATAAAAGAAAGAAAATCATTTATATCATCATATTTGGTAAGAACATTTTGAATAGAACTAGCCAAAGAATTTGATCCTCTGGACGGATGAAAAGTAATTCCCCATATTTTAGTAAAAATAAAAGATAGACCCCAATTATTAGAGATCTTATTGAGAAAACTTGGAATTGGACCTATCTTCTTAGCCATTATGTTTTAATATTTAGTTGATCTAAATAGAGATATATGAACGGAAATATCCCAGGAATTCGTGATTTCATTTCCCAAGCTCAAAAACGCCAGTTCTTACGAGACTTTAATTTTCGTCTTGTAGCCGTTAATACTGATGCTTTGGCTTTGACTAGTGATGAAATAATTTATTGTACTGCGACTCAACTTCCAGCCCGCCAAATTGTAAATCAAACGCAACAATATATGGGGCTTGAAGTACATTATCCAGGCTCGGTAAAATATACCGGCAGCTCTGAATATACGATTAAATTTTTTATGGATGCTGACGGAACTGCCCGTCAGAAATTAGAACGGGCTTCTCGAATCACTTTCAATGATACAACATCTACTGGTGATTATAGATTTCCAAGCGCAGATCAATCTGTGTCAATAAGTACAGTTGACTCAAAACTTAATCCTTTAGTAACATATAATTTGCGTCATGCTTCCATAAGAAATGTTAATCCAATCACATTTAACTATGAGGATGGGAGCGGTGCGCTAGTAACTTGCGACGTTACTTTTGCTTATGTATACTATGATACAAGTGACGGGATTTCTAATGTTGCTGTGGCTCAATAATAGTTTTTATTACATAACTAACAAAAAAGCTGAGTCATTGATTTGACTCAGCTTTTTTATTAATCAACTTTTTCATCTTTGGGCCGATTTGGATAAATTCGAAAATTTATATTCAATAGTTTACATAAGCACCAGACGAGTTGTTGCTTCCAAAGAGGTGGTAATTTCTTACTAATCATATTTTTAAAGTCTATTTTTAAAGTCTATTTTTAACAGATGTTGGCAAACATTTATCAGTTATCTCAAAGATATATTCAATATCTTCATTTTCTAATTCAGGAGCATACTGAACAATATTCCTGAAAAATCCTTTAAATTCAGGTTCTGCATTTGAGGAAATAATTGCATGTTTCTTTAAATTACTAACGATAAAGTTATGTTCATCTTTGGTTAAACTAACTATTTTAAAATCAAGGTCAAAATCAAAATCAGTAAAAGAATTAGCCCTGGCAAAATACTGATGTTGAATCTTCTCAATCTTTTCTTTATTCTGGTCAAATACTTCTCGTTTAAATTTGATTAACGTATAATTTTCATCATGTTTTTCAATGACCGGATCAAATTCAAGAAGCTTGCTTAAAAGTGTATCTTCTTGTTCTTCAAAGAAATCAGTAACGGTAAGCCAAGTAGCAGTATCTTTATTAAGTTTCATTAAACAGCAGTTCTTTTTAGAATTATTGAGCTGTTCGATTAAATCATCAAAATATTCTCCCCTAAGCTTATTATTTGGATTATGAAAATAATCGTTATAATCTTTCATACTTTCAATAAGCTCTTCTTGAAGTTCTTCCGGTAGAGCAACAGGAGGCTTCTTATGAGCATTAATAACAGCCTGATTTATTTTTTCCTCAATATCATTGTCGAGATTTTCCTCTATCACTTCCCTTTGCTGGTCAGCTTCTGCAATAAGACGTTCAAGGTATAATTTATCTTCCTCAATTTTATTTTTAATTTCATCCTTAAATCTTGGATCGTCTCCAATCATAACGAGATCTTTATCAACTTTCTGTTTCCATTCGTCAATGATAGATTTAAGGGATTTTGAATTATTGCTTTCAGGCTTTTCTTCATTATTCTTATAGACATTAGGATGAAGCATGAAATAATCATTACCGTCTTTACTTCTAAGCCTAATGAAGAGGGCCTCCTCTCTAACATATTCTTTTATTGCATCATTTACAAATTGATAAATGAATTCAATAAAATCATTTAATTCATGATGGTAAGAATGAAATCCAGCTTGTTCATTAATAAATTTATTTTTCTTTTTATCAAATTTATAAATGTTAACTTTAATTCCGCTAAGGTCAGGATCTTCACTATTTTCTATAACTCCTTGAATTTTAATAACTGCAGTATTTGCATCAAAAATAACATAAGGAAATTTTTTAATAGTTTTTACTAATTCTTCAATAGAAGAGATGATAGAGTTATCAGATCTCCTCATATCTCCTCGTTCAATATAACAGACTAAATTGCTATATATTCCCATTGGATTCAAATAATCAACCTTTTCTAGTGTTGACTTATTCGGATCAAATTTAACATCATAAAAACAAAATATACGATCATCTTCGCAGGAAGATAAACAATTGTATTCGATAATTTCTTCTAGCTTATCTTCATGGTCGGGATAATATTTCAGGAATTCAGCTTTTTGTTCTTCAGTAATATTACTCATAGTATTAATATATATTGCGCACTTAGTTAAGTATGTTTTTAACTTTTTAAAGTATATTCATTTTATCCTGATTTTATTTTGGTGCTAATTTTGATAAGTTCTCCAATTTGTTTTTTAAGAGATTCTTTAATTTGATCTTTATTCTTTTGCCATTCCGTATCTAAAACTTCAATAAGTTTAATTCCTCTTTCTTTACATCGGTTTCTTTTATCTTCATGGCAGCCAGGATGTTTGGCCTCTTTCAAATTATGCCAATAATCGCCATTATACTCAATGGCGAGTTTTAATTCAGGAAGATATATATCCAATTCCATTTTATTTCCAAGTTGTGTTTTAGAATTTTTTAAAATTTTATTGGAATAAATTGATTTAATAAATTCTCCAAGTTCTATTTCTCCTCGAGATCTTTGTGCAGCGAGTGCACAATTCGGACATCCATGACCTCTTAGATGAGCATTTGGCCGTTGTGCGAAAAAACCATGTTTTGGACAATTAATATAAATTAAAGTTTGAGAATTTATATATTTTATACTTGAATAATCATAAAAATCCTTATGAACTTTCTTTGCCTTTTTAATAAATGTTTCTTTTGTATCAGTAATATCTTTAATTGCACAAATTCGGCATCCTTTGGCTTTTAAATGTTCATGGGGATATTGCCAAAAAATATTATTACATTTATTACATTTAATTTTAATCTTAATGTTAGACTGTATATATTCTACATTAGAATAATCATATTTTCCTTTTTCATGTATTTCTTCAGCTCTTTTAATAAATTCTTCCTTAGTTAATGTTTTACTTTTATAATAACAATGAGAACATCCAATTCCTTTTAAATGTATTCGTGGCTGCTGATAAAATTTTTTATTACATTTATTACAAATAATATAAATGGGAGTATATGAATTTTTATATTTTATTTTTGAGTAATCATATCTCCCAATACCATGTTTCTTTTCTGCCTCTTTAATAAAGAAATTTTTATCAAATGATTTAGCTAAATTTACACAATTTATACAACCATGGCCTTTTATATGATTAGAAGGTAATTGAACAAATCTATGTCCACATTTTTTACATATTATTGTAATTTTTGATTTGGTTCCTTTATACTCTTTTTTAGCATATGAATAATCATATCGATTTTGCCCGTGAGCTTCGATGCTTTTTTCTAAAAAAGATTGCCATGATAAAGATCGTCCTTCTTTAGCACATAGAGGGCAACCTCCATTCCCTCTTAAATGATTATGGGGGTAGGTTTCAAATATTAAATTATGTATTAAACACTTGATTATAATTTTATTATTACAATGGGTATAATTGGTTGCCGAGTAATCATACCTGTCTATACCGTGTTTTGCTTTGGCCCTTTCTATAAAAATTTCTGTCGTAAGTCGTTTAATTGCCATAAATTGGATATTATTTTATCCTGATTTTATTTTGGTGCTAAATTGAAGAGTGTTTATTTATCCAAGAAGTAAAATAGAACCTGAACTAGCCGTTATAAATGTAAATATCTTTTGTTAAACTTTCTAAGATTTAATAATTTAACTTAAAAATATATTATGGCAATTACACCCACAATTATCAGCCCGGGCGTCGAAATTTTGGAACGCGACCAATCGACACGAGCGGCGCAGTCTGCCGGAACGTCGGTCTTTATACCAATTTTCAGCCAACAAGGACCTACTTCTGAAGTTACTTCTGTTTCGACAATCAGTGAATATGTTGAAATATTCGGAGAACCTGTTACAAGTTCTGAGCGCTATTCTTATGCAACAGTAGACGCAGCATTAAATTCTGCTGCTTATGTAAGTGTTTCCCGACTTCCTTATGGTGTAGACTTAGGAGATACTAAATCTGCTTCCGTTTCTATTCTTGCTTATCCGGCTCTTGGATATGCTATTGATTCTGAAGAAGTTTATAATGAAGCGACTCCTGAACAACGTATTAATACATCTGTTCAGCTTTATACCAAGGTAACCCGTTCTACTTCTTATACTCCTGTTTCTGTCGATATTGCTGCTAAAGTGCAGGTTCAATATTATACGGACCAGGCCGGAACTCCGTTAACTAATTTCACCAATAAGGTTACGATCTATACTAAGAATGGATCTGAATATACTGAGGTAACAGATGTTCCAACTCAGAATGCTGTCTTTGCAACTTATTATGTTCAATCTGCCAATAATTCCTTTAAGCCTATTACGAATTATTCAGATGGTTCCGCCGGTATCAAAGGTGAATATGAAGATTCCGCTACATTTTTAATCGGTGAACCTGTTCAGTTTAATATTTCTATTGAACAGTATTATCGATTTTTAAATGGACAAGCTTTGGATGGTTCTGGAGAATTTAACTGGTCTGATGCAATTCCTCAAACTATTTCTACTCAGCTTGCCGATTTGGGGCAATTTGCTTTCTTAGCTCTTAACTTCGGCAAGACGGTAACAAATGATCTTTTTGAAGGTTTTTATCTTGCTTTATCCGATAATGCTTTCTCTGATCCTGGTACTTCTTATGCAGCCGTACGCAAGCTTAAGACTGTAACTCAGCTTCCTGCTTCTATTGAAGAAGGTCTTACGGGTCTTCAGTATACGACTGTTCCTAATGAACGCCTTGACTTTAAACTTTCTTCTCCGTTGAAAGGATGTATCTCTCAGGTTATGGAAGAATCCATCACTGATTTTGATATTTCCGGAGCTCAATGGAATGATACATTAAATGTAGGCGTCTTTAAGGTTCGCCAAGCTACTAATTCTGGAGATGCTCTTAAACTTTCTGCCCTGATTACTCAAGGATATAATGCTTCCTTAGAATATGGACGACAGACTACTTCCAAGTATACTACATCTGCAGTTGACTTCTTTATTGAGAATACAACGGCTAATGATACTTTAGTTCGCATGTTTGTTAATCCGAACTTCTCAGGAGCGTTAAATTCTCGCGGACTATATGTTGACGGTTCTCCGAAGATTAAGGTTCGTATTTATGCCCAGCAATTGCTTGACATTGCATTGACTGATGATGAAATGGCGGGTTCCATCGAAGACATCATGGCTTCTCCGGCCGGTATTTCAAAGGCTGTTCTTCAAAGTATTCCAACTGATTATCCGACCTTTGAAATGGGTGATTCCATGTATCCGTTAGGTTTATATGCCCGTTCCAATAATGCTTCTAAAATCATTGGTAATCTTCCCAAGAAAATCGAGGCTGCCCTTGAATTAGTCGAAAATGAAGAACTCTATGACGTTGACCTTTTGTTAGAAGGCGGCATGGGAACTATCTATGTTGGAGCTATGGATGCAGCTTATCGAAGCTATAAAGAAAAGCTCCAAGCTGCAGTCAAGGCTGATACTAACCGTGGAGATGGCCAAACAACTGAACAAGATAAAGTTAAGGAGCAATATCCGAATGGATATGATCCAGAAGCTGCATTATTCGATGATACCAAAGTTATTCAAGGTGTAACGGATATGCGTACTGGTAAGTCTACATTATCTTCCGCAGCTGAACAAGTAATCGCTAATCATCGAGCTATTCAATCGGCTTTCTTAAAATTAGCTTCTGCTCAGCAAGAAGGCGGACGAGGCGATGTATTCTTCATTGGTGATACAATTCGTCAAATTTCCGTTGAAGGCAAGGATAATAAGATTGAAAAACAATTTGGAATGCCCTTAGTCAATGCAGCTTATACTGCTCTGGATAATGTTAAGCATTCTTTCTCGACTTCAATCTACTGGCCTAACAGGCATTTATATGATGGATTAGCTTCCTCTTATATGGCTGTTTATCCGTATTTCTTAAAGGTACAAGATCCTGTAAACAGTACTCAATTCTGGGCTCCTGCTTCTGGATTTGTCGCTCAAAAGATTGCTGCTACGGATGCCTTATATGGTCCATGGCAAGCAGCCGCTGGAATGAATAATGGTGTACTAAGTTCTGTGCTTGATATTTCCTTCTCCACTCAGCAAAAGCAACGAGATGATTTATATCGTATTTCTCTTAATCCGATTATCGTATCTCCTTCTTCCGGAACAATGTTGTACGGAATTAGAACTATGATAAAGCGCGACTCAGCGTTAGATCAAATTTCTGCCCGAAGAACAATGCTTTACATTCTTAAACTGTTGCGTGATACAGCCAAGCAATGGCTGTTTGAAGGTAATACCTTGTACACCCGTTTGAATGTAACAAATGTATTAACTCCAGCATTTGATGCACTACAAGAACAACGAGCAATCTATTCTTATGTTCTTGTTTGCGATGAAAGGAATAATACGGAAACTGAGATTGATGCCGGTGTAATGCGTATCTCAGCATATGCAGCTCCAACGCGTAGCGCAGAACGCATTCTCATTGACTTGACCGCTTCTAGATCTGGCGTGATTTCAACAGAATTTAGCGCTTAAATTTAAGATACTTAACACCTAATATTTTTAAGGATTTCCATATAATTTATATGGAAATCCTTAATTTTTTATAAAAATGGGAAAACAGTTAACTCAAGAAGAATTTATAAACAAAGCTAAGGCAGTTCATGGTGAACGCTATGACTATTCAAAAGTAGTTTATACCAGAACTAAAGATAAAGTAACTATCATTTGTCCTGTACATGGTCCTTTTCAACAAACTCCGGGAAATCATTTAAATGGAAAAGGTTGTCCCAAGTGTTATGGAAATATTAAACTTTCTTTAAAAGAAGTTATTGATAGATTTATAAAAATACATGGTAACAAATATGATTATTCTAAATTTGTTTATAAAAATAATAATACATTAGGTATAATTATTTGTCCGGAACATGGGCCTTTTTTACAACTTCCAGTTGCTCATTGGCAGGGGCAAGGTTGTGCAAAATGTTATCATAAATCTAAACGAAAAACCACTGAACAATTTATTAAAGATGCTAAACAAATTCATGGAAATTATTATGATTATTCTGAAGTAAATTATATTCATAATTATGGAGAGGTAACAATAATTTGTCCTAAACATGGAAGGTTTAAACAAATACCACATTCTCATTTACAGGGTAAAGGATGTAAAGAATGTGCAATCTTTAATTCTAAATTATCTCAAACAGAATTTATTAAACGTTGTAAAAAAATACATAATAATTATTATACCTATAATAATTTACATTATATCTCACTTAGAGATAATGTAATAATAACTTGTCCAGTTCATGGTGATTTCAAGCAATTAGCCGGCAATCATATACGAGGCTATGGATGTTCTAAATGTAATACTCGAGGCAGTCTTTTGACTTTGAATGATTTTATTAAAAAATCTAAAGAAAAACATGGAAATTTTTATGATTATAGTAAATCATTTTATAATGATTCTGAAGAATTAATTGAAATTATATGTCCCATGCATGGTTCTTTTTGGCAATTAGCAAATAATCATATGGCTGGGTGTGGTTGTCCTAAATGTGCTGGAAAGAATAAAACTACTAAAGAATATATTAAAGAGGCACAAGAAATTCATGGAGACAAATACATTTATACAAATGTAAATTATAAAACGGCAAAAGGACTAATAGAAATTATTTGTCCTAAACATGGGTCATTTAAACAAAAAGCTTGTGCTCATTTATGGGGACAAGGATGTCCAGAGTGTGCAAAAACAATTAGTCGTTCCAGTGGTGAAATTGAACTATGTAATTATATTAGATCTCTTTATTCCGGAAAAATCTTAGAAAATGATAGAACAGTTATTAAGCCAAAAGAATTAGATATTTATCTTCCTAAATTAAAACTGGCCCTTGAATATAATGGAGAATATTGGCATCAAATTGCTGAACAAAGAGAACCTGGTTATCATGAAAATAAACAAAAAGCTTGCATAGATAAAGGAATTAAGCTAATTGAAATCTGGGAGAATGAATGGAAAAATAATAAAGAAGAAATAAAACTTTCAATTCAAGAAGAAATTAAAAAAGCCGAGTCAAATTAATTTGACTCGGCTTTTCTTAAAAAAATGATTAGCCAATTCTCCAGTTATCTAATCGCTTTTTATAAGGATCATTTTTTGGCTTGTCAGCAAGTGTTTTAAGGGCAGTAACTTTTCTATTAAGATTTTGAATCCATCCTTTAATATGACTAGAAAAATATTTGTCTAAAAATTGTTCACCATAGGCATTTATAATTGCATGAATAAGTTCAGTTTCTAAATTATAATTTTCTTCACCTATTTTATCAAGATGTTTATTTAGAACTTCCCTTTGTTTTCGAAATCGTTGTGTAATTGTTGGATTTTTACCATAATTTTTTGGCCCTTCAGTTTCTAAATCTTCAAGAACAAAATGTTTAACATCTTTTCCATATTTTTCGCTAATTTTCTTAGCAACTTCTTCAAGTAAAGCCTTTTTAGATCTAGGAATATTCTTAATTCGAACAATAAGATTTTTGGGAACATTTATATCTTCAACGAGTAAATTAGAAAATCTAAGTTCTTTTACTTTAAACTTTTTCATAGTAATTATTTATTAGCGTATAGATTGTATAAAAATCATTAATACACTTACTATTAATTTAGTACCAAATAAAATTGAGAATTATTATATAAAATTAAAGTTTAGTTATGAAAAAGCTAACAACTGAAGAATTTATACAAAGGGCTAAAGAAATACATGGTGACAAATATGATTATTCAAGAGTTGAATATAAAAGTAGTCTTGCAAAAATAGAAATTGGTTGTCCTGAGCATGGATATTTTTGGCAAAAAGCATCAGAACATTTAAGAGGATGTGGATGTCCTAAATGTATTCCTACAGCACAGTTAACAATAGAAAAATTTATAGAAAAAGCAAGAAAAGTTCATGGTGATAAGTATAATTATTCAATATCGATATATGTAAATTGTAAATCAAAAATTTGGATTATTTGTAATAAATGTAGGCATAAATTTGAACAAATGGCCGGCAGCCATTTAAATGGAAGTGGATGTCCTTATTGTGCTAAAATAAAAGATCTTTTATCAAGAGAAGAGTTTATTGAAAAAGCTAAAAAAGCGCATGGAAATTATTATGATTATTCTAAAGTGATTTATAATGGCGTAAGAAACCATATAACAATAATATGTCCTAAGCATGGATTATTTCGACAACATGCAGGGTCACATTTACAAGGCAATGAATGTCCAGAATGTAAAAGAGAAAAGCAATTTTTAACAACTGAAGAATTTATTAGAAGAGCTCAAGAAGTTCATGGAGACAAATATGATTATTCAAGAGTTGAATATAAAAGTGCTCGTGATTATGTGAGTATTATTTGTCCAAGGCATGGAGTCTTTCGGCAAAGAGCATATATTCATTTAAATGGAAGTGGCTGTATTAAATGTACAAAAGCTTCAAAAAGATCTAAAGGTGAAAAAGAACTTTTTGAATATATTAATTCGATATATCCAAGAAAAATTATAAAAAATTCTAGAAATCAACTTGATAATCAATTAGAGCTTGATATTTATCTCCCCGAATTAAAATTAGCCTTTGAATATAATGGAGATTACTGGCATAAATTACACGAAGATCGAAATCCAGGTTATCATGAAAATAAAAGAAATCAATGTATTGAAAGGGGAATTACATTGATAGAAATTTGGGAAAGTAAATGGAAGAAAAATAAAGATCAAATAAAACTTTTAGTTCAAGAAGAGATTAAAAAAGCTGAATCATTAGTTTGATTCAGCTTTTTTAATTTTAATAATATCCACCGTAAATGTCCGATTGGTCGTTTACATTTTGATTAAAGATTTCTTCTTTGGATTTTTTATCAATATTCCATTCATAAGACTTATCAGAAGGAGCATTCATATTTCTGACTTCTTCTGGAGTATCAATTATTCCCGCTACGCGATTATCGTAAACTTGACAATTCTTTTCTTCTCCGAAAGGAGTAATTGCGCCATCCTGATAACTATACTGAAATCTTTTCGCAGTTATTTTCCAGACATAATGGGCAAATCCCATATTCAAATTTTGAGAGATTAACTCGTCTTCTTTATTTGTAACCTCAAATAGTTTAGCCCCTCTTCCTCCAGGCCTGTCACATCCGAATTCAATAATTTGAATCAAATCAGAGGGTTTAGGCTCATATCTAAGTTTTAAATCTTCAAAAACTTTCATTCCTTTAGTCTTTCGATTAAAGGTTTTAATATGAATATAAGCCGTAATCGTATCATCAGCGAAGAAGCCGCCCATTGGTCCTAAAATTTTAGGAACATCTTTTACTTCTACATATGCTTTAATTTGAAACGGTTCTTCATATTCTGCAAGAATATCTTCACCCCAAATTTTATCAGAACGCTTTATATTAAATTTATAAACAAAATAATAAATCGGCATTCCCGCAGAATTAATAAGATCCTTCCAGGCAGAATCAACAACTACTTGCTGGCCGCCTAAATTTTCTAAATTATTATAATCATTACAAGCATCAGATACATCCATCCAAGGTAATGATTCATCCAAAGAACCTTCCGGTAAATCTTTAGGCAGGAGAGGACAGTATGGCTTTGTCATGATGTTCAGTAGAGGTTAAATCATTTTTATTAGGATCTTTTTCTTTAGGCCCATTATACTTTATAAAGTATTGTTTACCAGATTGAGTCAAATAGATATTGTCGCCAAGAGGTAATTTCCATCCTAAGCCTTTATAAGAAGTTAGCGGCTTTGTAGCTTTAATCAGAACAAGAAGTTCTTCCAATGCCGGCCCTATCACTTCCAGCGCTCCAGAATTTTCTCCAATTTTTAATTGTTGGGTAAGTTTAGATAAATGGGGCAATTGTTTTTCATATTTTGTAAGATATGTATTATCTTGATATGCCCGAGTAGTTCCTAAAGCAATATTATCGGCTTTTTTCCCAGAACCTTTTATTCCTTTTTTACCAGAAATAGAAGTAAAAATAGCATCATTAGAAGCATATTCTTTTAATACTTTTAAAGATAATTTTTTTACTTCATATAATTTCATAAAAATTATTTAAAATACATTTATGATTAAAGATTGGACAGGCGGAAATTCAGGATTTTATTCAGTAAATCATCGAAAAAAGGAGATTGAAGTAGAAGAATATGATTTTTATTGTACTCATCCTGAATCAATAAAATTATTTTTAAAAGCAGCTAAAAATACTAATTTAATAATTCCTAATAATATTTTAGAACCATGCTGTGGTATAGGTTCGATATCCAAAATATTAAAAGAAAATGGATATTCAGTTTATTCTTCTGATTTAATTGACAGAGGATATGGGGAAGAAACTGGTATTGATTTTTTAAAAACTAATAAATGGGATAATCAATTTGATTGTATTTTTACAAATCCTCCTTACAGATATGCAGTTGAAATTACAGAAAAAGCAATAAAAACTGTTAAAAATAATGGTTTAGTCATTATGTTTATGAAACTCACCTTTCTTGAATCAGCCAAACGTTATAATTTTTTTAAAAAATATCCACCAAAATATGTATATGTATATGTAAACAGGCAAGGTTGCGGTAAAGGAACCGATAATTTTAAAAATAGTGGTGCGGCTGCTTATTGTATGTATGTGTGGCAAAAGGAGATAAAAAATGAACCAATAATTAGATGGATTAATTAATAAAATAATTTGATTGCATAAACATATAAAAAGTGTATGTTTATGCAATCAAATTATTAAAAAGGGAGTAAGGATGTTTATCCTTACTCCCTTTTTAATTTTATTTTTAAATTACAAATCAAAAATAGAATTCTTAGATTTGGCTTTCTGACTTACCTTAGAAGCAACTGGCTTTCCAGACTTATCAAAAGCAGGAGTAGCCTTAGTCACAGAAGCACCGCCATTGCGGGTAGAAGCATCATAAGCTTGTCCGCCGGCATTGGGCTTATAAGCTCCTTCAATCGGCTTACGGCGTTTTTCCGGAAGAGTAGTAGAAGCCTTGGTTACAGAAGCTCCGCCTTCATTAGGTCCAAAAGAAGCATCAAAGATAGAACCAGCCGTATCAGCAATGGTTTCTTCGTCTTCGTCAAAGTTGAATTCTTCATCATCTTCGCAACCTTCTTCATCTTCATCAGTTTCTTCAACAGAAACTTCGGCTTCATCGCCGTCTCCGTCCATAAGGTCGATCGTAGCTTCTTCATCGGTAGCGAGATCATCGACAGGTTCATCTTCAGAACCACTAAAAATAGCTGCAAGTTCTGTAATAGCATCAACCAGGTGACGAGGAATTTCCATGGTCACAGTTTCGCCTTCTTCATCAGATACTTCAGTTTCATCAGCAAATTCATCAAGGCCTTCAGTAGAATCGTCAAGACTCACATCCACATTATCGAATTCTTTTTCAAATTCTTCGCATAACTTGCTGAAATTATCATCGTTAAAATTACTCATATGTTTATTTAGCTTAGTATTATATGATTCTCCAGTTAAAGCATATTTTTGAACGCCGTCAGGACCAACAAAAATACCAGGTGCTGTTTCCGTCCAGCCTTTAGCTCGAAGTGTTTCGGGGGTTTCTTGATTAATAACTGGAATAGGTCCTTCTGCATCTTCTTCTACTTCATCTGTTTTGGAAGTAGAATTTAAAATGATAGTACCCTCAGTAACACCCTTTTTAAGAATATTACTTTGAAGCAGGTCTTTGATAGCCTGAACTACTTCAGCTCGGGAAGCTCCGGTATTAGAGGTTACGTCCTTTAAGATTTGAGAAAGGTTAATACCTCCTACAGAACCGGAAGTAGATTGTTCAAAATAATCGATAACAGAATCAATTAAATCATTTCCTTTTTCTTCATCGGTAATTTCTTCAGGAGTAATAAATTCATCCTCTTCATCTTCTTCTAAAGATTTAAAGATCTTTTTGGTGATAGGATCAATTTCAAGAATATTTTTATTAATCATATCTTGCAGAACCCGCATGACTTCATTCTTAGGATAAACTCCATCAGAAACGGAGAAATAACCGAGAATATCAGATAATGCCATTCCATTAGTCCTAGGACCAATACCTTCATATTGCTGAAGAATAATATCTTGAATTTCCTGATCGTCTGTTTCAAAGTCTTCTTCGTCTTCATCAAAACAATTTGTTTCATTTTTATAGTAATCCTTTTCAACAGAAGAATCGAAAGGAGAACCTTTGAAACGAGGCGGAATTTTTACTTTATTTTTAGTCTTTTCAGGACAAGGAATTTTCTTAGTAATTGGTTCTTCGGGTACTAAATTACCAACTGTACCATAACTTTCAGCGAAAATTTCTTCAGCTATATCTCCAATATTAGAGCTTTTCATCATTATGTTTAATATTTAAAGGAATTAAATCAGTTCCAGGGCTTTAATTAATTGTATATGTTTAATAATGAAAATATCATCAAAGCTTTAGAAGATGCCTTAAATGAAAATGAAATTTTTGTGATTAATTCTAAAGAACGGGCAATTCCATTTGAATCTTCTTTATTCACTATGGAAGTTCTTAAGCGGTCTAATAAAAAACGTTTAAAATTATTATTATCTTCTGATAATCGAAAGTCTAATAAATCAGTAACTTGTATCGCCCTTGCTCTTGCCCAGGCTTATTATAATCCAAATTCCAGAATTTTATTCATTACCGAGAATAGGAAAATGGCTGATTTAATGATTAATGAATTGGGTATTGCTCTTGATACATTAAATGAACTTAACAATGAAATTATAGGTTGTGTTCGTGATTACAATAAATCTGAATTTTATTTCGGTAATAATTCTCTTATTAGGTTTAAATCAATGAACTCTGCAGAATTTGCTCTAAGAGGACAAACCTATGATTTGGTTATTATTGATAATGCTCATTCTATGGATGAATATCTTTATACTATTATCAATAGTACTTTTAAAGAATTATTGATTATGAATGTTACTAATACTTTGATTCATCCTGATTCTTTCATCAATAAAATTCTGTAAGTTATGCCTAAAAAAGCTACAAAGATCATTGATTTTAGGGGTGAAGAAGTAGTAGCAAATGAGGAATATTATCTTAATAATCCTAATTTACCTAAGAATACTACAACTTATACCTATACTCCGGCGATGATTAAAGAGATTGCCCGGTGTAAGAAAGATATTATCTATTTTGCTGAAAATCACTTTTATATTATTTCTGCGTTAAGCGGTCAAAAAGAACATATTACCCTTTTTGAAAAACAGAAAAAAATCTTAAAAACAATTCAGCGCAATAAGAAGACACTGCTTATAAGCTCTCGTCAGTGGGGCAAATGTCTTTCTCCAAGTGTACCAATTTGCGTGCGCTATAAGCCTTTAAATTTATCCTTTAAGATTAACGTTGGAATCTTTTTTAAATTAATTAAAATTCAAAATAAGCTTAAAAAGTTTATTAACAAAATTACTTTTAAAAATGCTTAAAAAAATTAAAGATTTATCTAAAACAATTTTTAGAAAATTTGAAGAAGTTCTTGATGCTTCAAATTGGCAAATTTCTTCAAATCAGGGATGGACAGATATTAAAACTATTAATAAAACTGTCCCTTATCAAAAATATATTATTAAATTCAAGACAGGTAATATTCTTGAATGTGCCGATAATCATATTTTAATTACTATGAAAGATGAGCAAGTCTTTGCTAAAGATTCACTTGGCGAAGATATTGCAACTAATTATGGAGGAGATAAAGTTGTTGATGTAATTGCAACATCTGAATGGGAAAATATGTATGATTTTGAATTAGCTGAAGATTCAAATCATTTATATTATGCCAACGGTATTCTTTCCCATAATACGACCTTAATGACTATCGTTGCTACATGGGTTGCAGTATTTCATCCTGACCAAACCGTATGTATTGTCGCTAACAAACAGTCGACAGCAACCGAAATTTTTATGCGTGTTCGTCTGGCTTTCCAAATGATGGAAAACTGGATTAAGGGCGGTGTTCTTGAATTTAATAAAACATTCTTTACATTAGCAAATGGTTCTCGTATCTTAACATCAGCTACTTCACCTGATGCCATTCGTGGTTTAGCTATTGATGTTCTTCTTCTTGACGAGTTTGCTATTATTCCTCCTAAAGATGCTGAAGCTTTCTGGGCTGCTGTTACTCCTACTCTTGCTTCTCGTTTTAATAATAATAAAAATGCAAAGCTTATTGTTGCATCTACTCCTAAAGGCGTAGGTAATAAATTTCATGAATTGGTATCTAAGGCAGAAGAAGGAAGAAATGATTTTGCTTTAGAAAAAGCTTTCTGGTTTGATTTCCCAGGCAGAACGGAAGCATGGAAAGATGCTGAATTGAGTACAATGAGCTATGATACATTTACTCAAGAATATGAATGCAGGTTTCTTAATAATTCAGGCTCTCCCTTTGATCCTAATATGTTTGATAAATTCACAAAAGAATTAATTGAACCATTAAACATATTAGAAGACGGAAATTATTATATTTGGAAAAAACCTGATTCCGAAAAAATTTATACCATGGGAGTCGATACTTCTGAAGGGGTAGGGCAAGATTATTCAGTTATTCAAATTTTTGATATTACCGACCCCCTGAACATTGAACAAGTGGCCAGATATTCAAGTAATACAATGGATATTACTACTTTTGCGGCTAAAGTTTTAGAAATCGCAAAACAATGGTATTCTCCTATTATGTCAGTCGAACGAAATGGCCCTGGAGCTCATGTTTGTGAAAAGCTATTCTATGAAAATAATTATCCGAGATTTATTAATTTCGGTTCAGGATATGGGCCGCAAACCCCAGGGCGAAAAGTTCTCCCGGGTATTATTACCAATAGAGTGACAAAAAGCGAAGGCGTTCATAATATGAAATATTATATTCATGACCGTCGAGTTGTCAAAATTTATGATAAAAAAACTATTGAAGAATTAAGAACATTTACTTGCATTCGTAATCAAAGTAATAATATTCGATGGTGTGCTCAACCAGGATTCCATGATGACCATGTTTTGGCTTTATGTTGGAGTCTTTTTGCTCTTTATAAGAAAGTAATTAACAATTATCTTATTGTTGATAAAAAAGACGTCAATAATATTCCTCTTATTATTAAAAAACGATGGGAAATGGATCCCAGGACTGATTGGGCTAATACTCTTTATAAAGAGTTGGATATGGAATCTCCATTTATCGGAGTAATGGCCGGATTTAGTAAAGGCCAAATTAATACTATTACATCAAGTAATGATTTTAAACAAAAAAAGCAAATGAATCTTTTAGATTTTGGAGAAACTCTTAGTTTGGATGAATATCGAAACCAGATTACCCTTCCGAATAGCTTTGACCAATTTGGTGTCAGAGATTTACCTAACTGGTTCTAACTTTAAATATTTTAACAATGGCTTCGTCACCTTCAGAATTTAATTTAGTAACATTAGATCAGTTACCGGCGCTTACTGATCCTTTAGCAGACACTAGTCTATTTTATGTTTTACAATTTGATTCAGTTAATTCTGTTTATGAGGAAGAAGCTAATAAAGTTACTTTAGGAACAGTTTCTAATTATTTTAAAAAAGATTTTGGAACTGCAGTAAATTATAATGCTGGTACTTCTCCTAATGAAGTATTATTAATTCCTACTTCCGGTATAGTTCCTGATGATCTTATTTCAGATACATTTGCCAAATCTACAGATTTAACTGCACATATTGATAATAAGTCTAATCCTCATACAGTAACTTATCAGCAAGTAATTGCAAATATTGCCAGTGGAGGCGGATTATCTGCCTCTTGGCAAGGAGGCATAATTTTTAATAATGATAGGACCTGGAAAGAGGAAATCTATCCAACATATCGTTCTGTACAGTATGGTTCAAATGAAGGAAATTATTATACCTGGGTTTGTAAGGCTGATGTAGTAGCAATGTATGCAAATGTTGATAGTGTAGAAAATGGTTTCTATGTAAGAGATAGCGGTCCATCAATTGAAGGTAAACCTGTTACAATTGTAACACCTACTAATGATAATCATGCAGCAACTAAAAAATATGTTGATGATGCTATTAGTGCTTCTGAAATAAGTCATAATAAAATCATTAATTATACCGATAATATGAATTTTGATTATGCTTCAGACGGCATTGATCCTTGTTATATTATTCAAACTAATGCTGATAAAACTGTAGATTGGAATTTTACTAATATGCCGGATATTAATATATTTTCTTATACGGTTGCTATTAAAAATTCTGGAAATACTGAAATAAGCATCACATTTCCTAAAGCGGAAAATGTTATTACCAAAATAAGCGCTAATAAAACTGCATTTTGCCGGTTTGAAAAATATCCGGCATCATTCATGGTATCTAATTTAAATCTTTTATCCAGAGTAGACATTGTTTAATGAATACTGAACAACCGATTATTCAAAGTCCCCTTAATAAGACAAGGGCCGATAAGTGGATATTTCTTTTTAATATGCCACAGCCCTTGATGCGCTTGAATAAGACAACTCTTAATATTTCAAAAGAATCCGTTAATAAAAATTCAGTTCAATTTGCCCTCAGCAAGATTAAAATTCCTGATATTACTATTAAAGCAATTTCACAACGATATGCTTCTGGAAATGTTTATGTTTCCTCTCATTCTAAAGAACCATTTCCTTTATTAACTTTCTCATTTGAGATTAACGGAGATTATACTAACTATATTACTCTTTATAATTGGCTAAATCTTATTCATGATGAGAAATTAGCAATTCCTGACCCAAATAATTTAATTTCTAAACAAGATTATTTTAGATTAGAATCATATTGGACAAACGTTAGTGCAATTGGCTTAGATGAGTATAATAAGCCAAAGATTCAATTCATCTTTTCGGAAGCATTTCCAACTTCTTTAAATGGATTTTCTTATGACTATTCTCAAACAGGACCTATTGAATGTTCTTGTGCTTTTGCTTTTGCCCAAATGTATACAAAAATTCCTGACGATAAATTGATTATATGAAGCTATCCCAACATTTAAAATTTTCTAAATTTTTAATCGAATCTAAAAGTCCAGGCTCAATTTATCGAGTTATGGATATTGAAGAACTAGTTCATTTATTACGAGATAAAGAATGGGAATTAACAGATAATAAATTTGAGAATATAGATATTGACGATAATGTTATGGATGATTCTCAAGAAAATATTAAAAAGCTTCAGAGTTCTTTAGTTTATAAAAAAAATAAAGAATATCCTTATTCCAGGAGTTTTGCAAGATCTTTACGACCTGGATTAATTCAAAATCATTTTGATCCAGATACTTCTGTTATCGTTGAATTTGATAAAGAGGCATTATCTAATTTAAGAAATACTCAGATTACAGCTATTGATTACCAGCCTTATGGCCGTGCTCATAAAAATAATGAAATGGAAGATCGACTTTATTCTAAAAGTAAATCTATTAAACTTCCTCCAAAATATAATCTTTCTAATCTCATTAAAACAATTTACTTTAGTGAAGATTTAGCTTATGAATTATCTGGAGATATTAAAGTAATGAAAAATAAACTTGGATTAGACGTAAAGATTATTCCTTGGATGGAAGATTATTCCAAATTAAATTTAGCTATGATGAAAAGGCTTTGATTTAATATCAACTAAAAGCCTAAGAATATTAAATGTTGTTGTAATTCTATCTTCCATAACTTCGTATTTTGGAAGTATATTATAGAAATTATTAAAATATTCTTTAATGATTTTCTTTTTAATTTTTGTCTTACCTTGAGAGATCACTGTATGATACGGGCTTCCAATTACAGTAATCATTTTATTAATTTCATCTGCTTTTAGCCCTTTTAAGTTTTTACAAACACATTTAATTACATAAGATATAAGACAACCTTGTTGAATTGGTTCAACACTTAAATCAATAGGACGTTTTCTATCAATTATAATTGATCCTTTGGATGTTTTAAACTTCACCAGAATACAGTCAATATTATAAAAACTTAAAAGAAAACAGTAGGTAAAATACATAATATATTTTACAAGATTATATCCATCAATATCTTCTTGTTTTATAATACTTGCAGCAATTCTATCAACACTGGAAAGTTTTAATTTCATAAAAAATAAAAATCAGTGAAAGCCTTCATTGACCTTCACTGATTTTAGTTTAAAGATTAACTGGATTTAAAAAGGTGCTTTACTTTCGTTTAGTTCCTTCAATCCATTTATAAGCGATAAAGACGATAAATCGAAGAATATTTTTAAACATGTTTATGTTTAATATTTAACCTGATAAAGTGTTGATCCGCAATCCCAAATTTTATAATCAAATCTATTTATTTTATTATATTTTGAATATCTATTTTTATTTTTGACAAAAAAATAGCTTGGCTTAGAATTTGATAAAAATATCAAATTATCTAATAATGTTTTATTAATAATAGGAAAACGTTTATTTTCATAAAATATTAATGATTCTTTAATTGATAAAGGTAAATTATCAATTAAAACTTTAAAATAATTTTCAATTTTAAAATTAAATGTTGAGGATAATCGATAAATTTCATATTTGTAAATTTTATTAAATCTTGGTTTTCCAACAGATAATACATGTATTAATCTATTTTTATAAAAAAGTCCAAAATTATTTTTTGTAGTAATATGTCCAAGAATATTATATTTTTCATTAAATTTTTTAGCTAATTTATTATCGATTTTTTTAAATGTAATAAAATTTGTTTTTATTTTTTTGCTATTAAAATAATCTTTTATAATACCTTTTATTATATTTTTTTGAAAAAGCCATTCATCTTCAAATATATGAATTAAATTAAAGTTTTTAGATTTACATAATAATGATTTATTAATATGATAATTTTCATTTTTACCATGTTCTTCAGAATGCCAATATAGCCCATTAAATTCTATTGCTAAATGTTTTTCTGGAATAACAATATCTAATTCTAAAGGATTTATTAATGTTCTATCATTTAAGCTAATATTAGAAGAAAATTGTTTAATAAAGTTTGATAATTCTTTTTCCCCAATAGAAGTATTAGAAGGAAAGCAATGTTTGCATATAGGAATTCTACCATTTTTTAAATGATCTTTAAATGTATTACCACATGTAGCACATTTAAAATTATAGTATTCTTTTGTGGATTGATATTCATCTAACAAAGTTAAATTAAACTTTTTAAGCTTTTCTAAATGTTTTTTAACAAGACTATTCATAGTTTTTTTATGAATAGTTTTATCTGATAAAGGCCATTCAACCCCAAATTTTAATAAATTATTATTTTTTATATTTTTTAAGACCTTTTTATTAAACATCACATTATTTGTACCAAATTTTTCTAATGACGTCTTCTTAACTTTTTCTTTACATTCTGAAGTTTTTGAATAAAATTTAGTTCCGTATTTTGCTAAACAAGTTAATTCTTGTTTTTCTTTAAACTTTTTATGTTGTAAAATATTTTTAACCTTATATTTTTCAATTAATGTTTTTTCAATATTTTTTCTAGTATTTTCTTTACCTTCTTTAGAATATTTGCAAGTTTTAGAACAAAATTTAGCATTATTACGTCTATTCCAAATACTATAAGAAATAATATTTCCACATATAATACAGGCAGGTAATGTTGCATTTTTACTCAACAATTTTAAAAATCTAAAGGGTGTTTCATAATAAGGTTTATCTTTAATAAAAGTATTAATAAAATTTAATATTTTATTATTTTTTAATAATTCTTTAAGTTGGCTATTATTTTTGTCATGACATAATACTGTCAATAAAGAAAGGTTCATATAGAGTATATTTAAGGATGATAGAAATCATCCTAATTTGTATAAAGATATTTGATAATAGCATTAGCCATAGCTACTCCTAACTGTTCAATTTTATCTTCAGCTAATTTAAGGTCCTTAGGATTATCGATGAAAAACGGTTCAGTTATTACTGTCGGCGCAACTGTTCCTTTAAGAATTCCCCCACCTCGATCTTCACCGGATAATGGCTTAATACCTCTATTTGGAAGATTTAAAACTTTAATAATAGCTTCTTGAAGGTCGGTCGCAAGTTTCTTGCCTTTAGTTGAAGTATGCCAATAAAGAACTTCAGAGCCAGAAGCAGTACCATTATAGGCATTTGCATGAAGCTCAATAGCACAATCACTTTTATACATGTTTATAGCTTTAACAGAAGCAGAAACACCTTTTCCTCCTCCGTCAGTTAAACGATTAACGACATGAACAGAAAGGCTTTTTGTGCTTTCAAGTTCTTTTTTAATAATATCTGCCAACTTTTTATTATAATCATATTCGGCAATATGACCATCTAATGCTACTGCGCCTTTATCTGCGGTAGAATGACCTATACTTATGACTACGGAATATCCCATGTTATCCTCTATGGGTTTATTTAAATTCAGCAAGCCTTCAATAGCGGTAAGAGTCTTATCTCCAATAATACCATCCATGTTGACATTCAATGCTTTTTGAATTCTTTTAATTCGTTCTTTTTGTTCCATATTAATAATAGTTACATTAATGAAAAAAGAAGTCTCAAGATTTTATTCTCAAGACTTCTTTTTTTTGTATGAATAATAAATTCTTTATTCTTTTTCTTTTTTAGATTCTTCAGGAGTTAATTCTTTAACCGCTGTTACAGGATCTTTACGAATAATTTGGATAACTGCCAGTAAACTTACACCAATTAAACAAATTTGTTCAATTAGCGCAGGATCCCAAACATATCCTAGGTAGGATCCTAAAACTACTAAAGCAGACCAGGTAGAACTTTCACTTAAACGAGCCTTTAACCAAGCAATAAGTTTTACCCAAAGGGTAGGATCAATTTTATTATCTTCAGCCATATTAATATTTAAAGATAATCGGAACACCTTTAAAAATTCAGATAGGTGTTAATATCATTCTTATGAATGTTAAATTAATTTAATATAATAATTAATCACCTTTAAATTTTATGTCATTAATTAATATTAATATATGATATTAAATATAATAGATATATTAATGTGGTATGATGGTCCATTTTTATTCATATCAGAAGATCTTAATCGAAATAATATTGGACATCATGATGAATATATTTGCATTAAATGTAGATTAAAATCTGAAGATAATTTGATTATTATTGCAGTTCCTATCACACAAAATGATATAAGCAATATTAAATCTAATAAAATACCTTATGATAAAATATTTCTACAATCAAATGTTTATTATAAAGGATGGTTTGATGATTATGATAGTTTAGAGGTTGAAGTATTTGATTTAAATGAAGATATTAAAGAACAATTATTTGGAGGAAAACTATCTTATTTGAACTAAAATGGACGAAAAATTTAAAAATACAGTAGAAAAGTTTCAAGATATATTGGATTATTATGTTCAAAATGAAATCTTTTCTAAAAAATGTGGATCTAAGTGGAATGTTTATAATAAATTTTTCATCAATACTTCTATTCTTAAAAAATGTTTTAATACAGATAATCCATATGAAATTTGGAAACAATTTATTGGAGGTAAAATACAATTTTTATCTTTAATGTTTTTATTAAAAAATGATAATACTCATTATCCTCTTACGGTAAATGAAATGTTACAATTGATAACATCATCTCAATATACATTTGATGATTTTCATCCAACTATAACGATAGGTTACCTTTCAGGGAAAACCATTAATCTATTTTCTACTGATGAAGCAGATTATATATGTGACACCTTTATAAGTTTAGAAAATAGTAAAAAGAAAACCATATTCGAATATTCTAATTTTCCTTGGAAAAGTTCAAGATTAATTAGAAATTTAATTTACATGATTGAAAAGAAAATTAAAGAATTAAATGAGCTATATCCCGATTAAATTTTTAGAAGATACTCATCAATATATTAATATTGAAACAAATGAAGAATATTGCTCAGTTTCTAAATTATTAGGGCGATATAAGGAAAAGTTTGATGCAGAAAATATTTCTAAATGGGTTGCAAAGAAAAGAGGAGTAAGTCAAGAAGAAATTCTTAAAGAATGGGAAGATAATAAAAATTTTGCATGTGATAGAGGTACTGATTTTCATGCTGCTCTTGAAAATTATGTAAAGTATGGAGAAGTTGATCCTTTGTATAAGAAGATCATTGAAAAATTTCAATTAAAAGTAGAAAAATATATTCCAAATATTTCAAAAGTATATTCTGAAAAGTTGTTATATAATCATGATTTTAAAATTGCCGGTACTAGTGATCTTCTATTTGAGTTAGAAGATGGTACATTTATCATTGGCGATTTTAAAACAAATAAAAAATTTAGATTTGGTTCAGATTATGGTAAATGGATGAAAGCTCCATTAAATCATTTATCTGAATGTGAATTTAATACATATGCTCTTCAGTTAGGAATTTATGGATTTATGAATGAAATTCTGACTAAGAAGAAATGCAAAGGACTGCTCATTTTCTGGTTAGATATGAATACCGGAAATTGGGAAGTTATTCCAACAAATTTTATGAAGCATGAGATTATTCTGATGCTTAATCATTATAAGAAAAATATAAATACCCCTCAATGAATTATCATTCAAAAAATAAAAAGAAATTTTTGAATTTTGTTCAGTAAAATAATTTCTAATAAAATTAGAAACCATAAGTAACACACATGACTCTTAAACAATTTAAACGACGATTTAAAAATTATCAAACTCAGGTTGAAGTAATTTGTAATAAATTAATTGCCGATATTGAAGATACAGATGTAGATGATTCTTTAGCTGATATGGTTCAAGGTATTGTAGCTAATATTACAACTGCTATTGTGGAACCTGATGAAGAAGAATATATTCCCGAGTGTTCATTATCTCGACTTAATGAACTGCTTGAAGAATTAGAAGAACGAGACGACGAAGAAGAAAACGAGGACGAATAATATGGAATGTACCATTGATAAATTTAAATTTTCTTTGAATGATAACGGATCAATTTCCGTTTATCAAAAGAATAGTTTAACAATTGTAACAACTTTTTATCCAGCGGAAAATATTGAAACTCAGAAAGATTTTGATATTGAATGTTCTGATTTTTATATGAAGAGCTTACTTTATTAAAGTGGAGAATTTGCAAATAAAGATATTATCTTTGAGACAATATCTGGTAAACTTCCACCAATAGCTGTAAGAATAATAATTAAAAAAATTAAGCATTTTGCCCAAAGAGAATCGAGTATCTTCCAAAGGATATTCGATTCTCTCTTTTTAATTTTATTAATCTCATCAATAATTTTAGAATAATTAGTTTCACTTAAAAAGTATACACATACTAAACTATGTGAGAATGGGTTAGATAATGATGCAGGAATTCTGGTTGCTATCCATCTTACACGAAATAATTTAGTTTCTTTGGTTTTTAATTCGCACTGATTTGTACTTTGTTGATTAATCGATTGAAGTAAAGTTAAAATATTAATAGAATCAGAAGCATGAAGATTTTCAGCTTTAACACAAAAATTATTAATATTTTTCCCTAATAATTCTTCTCGAGAATATCCAATTTTTTCACAAAAATATGGGTTAACATCTATAATTAATCCCTGGTAATCAAGAATTAATAATCCATGCTTTGCCATTTTCCAGCAACAATAGTAATAATCTTTTGTTGAATAAATTCGCTTAGCTATACGGTCTTTAGTTGTGACTAATTCGGCCTCCCATTTATCTTTCTCTTCATCGTAACCATAGCTGTTCATCTTTTTAAAATATAAGTTTATTTAAGATTATAGCTAAGCCTAAAAAAATATTAAAAAACAATGATTTCTTCAATTTTTGCAATGCTTCCCAATGGTTCTATTGGACATAAAAATTCTCTTCCCTGGAAAGGTCAAAAATATAAAGAAATAGCTAGAAGAGATATGGAACATTTTAAAAATGTTACCGAAGGAAAAAGTGTTGTAATGGGCTATAACACTTTTGAGAGTTTGAATTTTAAACCTTTAAAAAATCGTTTAAATCATTTTATTATTACTTCCAGGGATTTACCTCTTAATCTGCCTGATAATGTTATTAAAATTAATATATGTGATTTTATAGATAAATTTAAAAATTCCGAAGAAGAGGTGGTTTGCATTGGCGGAAGTATGCTTTATGATACGCTTTTAAAATATTCCAAAGTTGTCTATCGTTCTATTTTTTATATTGAGGAATTGATGGACATTTATCATGATACCTATTTTTCAGATATTAGCAGTCTTTATCTGCTTTGGAAATTTATTCCAGCTCAATTAGAAATTCATACAGTAGGTGATTACAGACTCGCTATTGAAAAATTTATAAGATGGCAAAACACCATGGATAATTGAGAATACTAGTAAGATAAAAAGAAATGAGTGGAGATATAAAGGAAGTGGGCTTCTTACACAAGCCTGAGAGTTGTTATCGCAGGATTTTGTTGGAGATCCTTGAAAAGGGGGTTCTTAAATCTAATAGAACGGGTATTGATACTAAAAGTATTTTTAATACTAGTTGGAATTCTGGAAAATTACTGACCGAAGGTTATTTTCCATTAATTACAATGCGAAAAATCTTTTTCAAAGGAGCATTAGTAGAATTATTCTGGATTCTTGGTATTCTTCAAGCTCAAAATCCTATTCCTAATCTTGATAGGAATAATGTAATGTATCTTAAAAATGAAAATGTACATTACTGGGATAAATGGGCTGATGAAAAAGGTGACTTGGGCCCAGTATATGGCAAGCAATTAATGGAGTGGGATTGCGGTTATTTTAATACTACTGAAAATGATACTTTAGAACGGGCAACTGTTAATCAAATTCAAAATATCATTAATACTCTCAGAACTAATCCTGATGATAGACGATTAGTATTTTCAATGTGGAATCCAGGAGAATTAAATGATATGGCACTTCCGCCTTGTCATTGGGGCGGTGAATTTTATTCTGAACCTTTGGAAAATGGTAAACGATGCTTACACCTTCGATGGATTCAAAGATCTTGTGATATGCCTGTTGGTATTCCTTTTGATATTTGTCTTTATTCTTTACTTCTTTTTATGATGTCTAAAATGACAAATCATGAAGTAGGAACTGTTTATGGATTATTTGGTGATAGCCACATTTATGTAAATCAGATTGAGGGAGTAAAGGAAATGCTTTCCTTAGCAATTAATGTACCTCCAAATTTAATCTATTCTGGGCCTGATTATGTAGAAAAATTAGAAGATTTTCAATTAGATTGGTTTTCTATTGAAAATTATAAGCCAGCTAAGATTATTAATATGCCTGTAGCTGTATGAAATACAAAATCTTTAATTTTGAACAAGATGAGAAAGAGATCTTCCTTTTAATGGAAGATCAAAAATTATATTATCTTGAGCATGAGGATGATAATTCTATTATTTTTAAGAAAGATGATAATGAAATAGACCATCTTGTTATTTTTAAAAATTCCATTATTTTCTTCTCAAGAGAACGAAAAGAAGATAATGGAATTATAAAAACATTTGTTAAGATTCTATTAAAAAATAATATAAGTTATAATTTTACCTCTCAAGATTAATATGAAAATTTATTTGGATGGTCCCGATTCAGGCGGGAAAACACATTTGGCAAAAGTTTTGCAAGAGGCTTTGAAATGCGAATATATTCATTATTCTTATAATGAGGATGACTTTGAATATGCGGATCAAATTAAACAGTCTTTTGAGTTCTTAAAAGAACATGATAATGTAATTATTGATCGTCATCTTATTTCAGAATATGTTTATGGGTCAGTAGTTCGAAATGAACCGCGTATTCATTTTTGTCCGGACCTGGATGGAGGTAAAGATTTTATTAATGACCTATTAAATGCTTTTGACCTTATTATTTTTTGTCTTCCTATGGATAAGGGGATTTACCTTAAAAACTATGTCAATTGTATGAAGACTAAAGAAGAATATATTTCTAATGTTGATGTTATGTCAAAAATTTATGACAAGTATCAGGACATTTATCTAACCTTTAAGTCATGTCATCCTGACCTTCAATACAAGGTAGTTCGATATGATTATCTTAAAACACTTTAATTTTATATGAAATATTTAATTTTTCATTGCGGGCAGGATCACAATCGATATGTGGTAAACAGGAAGAGCAGTACTTTTGTTACTGAAGATGGCGACCTTCAATTTTATCTATGGGGCAATAGAGCAAAGACTCCTATGCTGGAAGGAGATCCCATTGAAAATATTGAAGAAAATAAGCAAATGACTATTCGTACATGGATTCCATCTACTTTAGTGGAAGTAATGTTAACTGGTTATTTTGAATATATTAATGATGAAGATCTTGACGCACAAGAATATCATTCTTTGATGAATACTTGGAGTACTAATATTTTTGATGATACAATGGCTTTTCAGCAAAAATATGGTCTTTGGAGAAAGGATCAATTTGGTATTCTCCCTGAAGAGGAAATGAAAGTAAAGATCGGCCATCTTTATGAAGAACTTGCAGAAATTGATAAAGCGCACAAGGAAGGTAATATTTATGAAATTTCAGATGGTTTAACCGATCTGATTTATGTTGCGTCGGGCTTGTTAAATCTCATGAACATGCCTGCCCAGGCTTTGTGGAATGATGTTCAGGCCAGGAACATGCAAAAGATTCGTGCAACTAAAGATAATGTCGGAAAGCGCGGAAGTACTTTTGATGTAATTAAGCCAGAAGGATGGCTTCCTCCAAGAACAAAAGATATTATCGATTCTACTCTTCGTTAATAATATATGGATTTCCTTTTTGAAAATAAAACATTTCAAGATTGTACATCTAACGAATATTTTGCAAGATTATTTTGTGCTTCTAAAAAATCTGATTGTTTAAATGACAATCAGATTTTTTCTTTGCTTGACAAATATGGATTATTTGAAAGTATTATTCTTTATCATATAAATCCAAGATTTGAAAATGAAGCATTTAGAACAAAGTTTATAGAAAAGTTTTATAAATCTTATTATAAATCTGATGTAAACTATCAATTATTTTGTGTTCCTTTTCTTTATAAGTTTTTTGCAAAGATTAACAACAGTGGTTTAACGGCTATTGCACAATTTAACATTGCTTTAAAAATTGCCAAAGCTATTATTGTTCAAGATGAAACTTTAGATAAAGAAACTTTGTTGACTATTTTAGAATTGCTTCAAGCTTATGACAACAAGCCCGAGTTTTTGGCAGAAACGCTCTGGAGAGAATACAATAAAGCTCATGAGCCTGAAGAAAATAAGAAGGAAACACTAAGATTTGCGGAAAAAACATCAGGTATTAAGTATGAAGATTACGATGAACATTCTTTTATAGCTTATAAGGGAATTAAGAAAGATAATACTTCTACTATGACATCACGTATAACATATGAAGTAGGCAACACATATACGGATATATGCGACAAGGATGATGTAGATAATTCTTTTGGATTAAGTGTTTGGGATTATATAAATGCCAAAGTATATTGTTCTGAAAAAATTATCAAAGTAAGAATATTTTTTAAAGATCTTCATTATATCTCTTTCAAGGATGGAAAGATTCGCACAAATAGATTTGAAGTTCTTGAAGAAGTAAATTAATTAAAATTATATGAAAATTATATTATCATTGCTGGCAGGGGGAATTATGTGTTCCTGTTCTCAAAATATGCTTTTAGATAAGCAAGGAAAAGAAGATTTGATGGTTTGTTCCGGAGCATGTGTTGTGTCCTCGTCTATTCGAAAGGATGCTGAAACATTGGTAGCTTTCCAAAAGGCTTCTGACATTATTGGAACTATTATTAAGAACGATCAAGTTACCCGGGATGAACTTCAGGCCAAGCTGACAGAAGCTTTGTCTAAATTGTTCTCGAAGCAAATTGTAGATAAGGTTGTTTCTGAAATCATGAATGTATATGACGAAAATATGGCAAAGATTCATGATAATGAAAAATTGATGATGGCTTTAGAATCTACCAAGTCTGCTATTGACTCTGGCATTCAATTGGCGATTAAGACCGGACGTCCGGTAAAAGTCGTCCCTAAAGCATAAAAGAAGCTTAGAAAAAGCTATATAACTTGAGAGAAATGCTTGAAAAATAAAGCATTTCTCTTTTTTTATTTTTACCATTAAACACCTTCAAGTTTTAAGGAAATCTATAAAATAAATTTATGTGTTTAAGTGGAGAAGGACCTCTGAAAGGTAAAGAAGTATTATTGAGCGTTATTGCGGGAAGTATTTCTTATGGGTTGAATACTAAAGATTCAGATGTTGATATTAGAGGTGTTTTTGCTTATCCTGTTAAAGATATATTAATTGGTGAATATGAAAAGGTAATCCAGGAGAATAATAATGATACTATCTATATCGAGATTGGATTCTTTCTTAAACAACTAAGAAAGAATACTCCTTCGGCTCTTGAAGTTTTGTTTACTACTGATCCTGAACATGTTAAAATTAGGGATAAACGATTTGATCCCCTAATTGAAAAAGTTCTTTCCAAGAAATGTTTTTATACTTTTGGAGCTTATGCTGAATCTCAAATTTTAAAGGCTAAAAATATTAATAAAAAGTCAGCTAATCCTTTTCCTAAAGAAAGAAAAACGTTAAAAGATTTTAGCTGGGTGTTGTGCTATCAACATTCTATTCCTTATCGAGACTGGTTAGAATGCTGTGGCATCAAAGAGACTAATTTATCTCTTTGTAAAATGAATCATGCTGAAAATGTTTATGTACTTTATAATCATCCTTGTAAAGCCGGACCTATTTTAGATATGAACATTAATATTACATCGGTTCCAAAAAATGCAAATACTGCGGCATATGTGATTATTAATATTCCGGCTTATCAGAAATATTGTAAAGAATATAAAGAATACTGGGATTGGGTTGCTAAAAGGAATGAAAAAAGATATGCAACAAATGTAGAAAAGACTTCTGATAAATTTTTTTATGATACAAAGAATATGATGCATCTTTTCCGTCTTATGAGTCTTTGTAGAGAGATTTTAAAAGATGGAACATTAACGGTTAAATGTAATCCTAATTTAAGACAATTTCTTTTAAAGATTAGAAATGGTGATTTTGAATATGATTATCTAATGAAGTTGGCAAATGAAAAATCTTTAGAATTAAAAGAATTGTTTAATAAGTCAAAATTACCTGAAAAACCTGATAAGGAATTTTTTAAGAATTATATTTTAAATTTTTATGAGTAAAAAGATTAATATGTCGCTTCTTAAGGATGCAAATTATGTTTGCATTGCTAAAGAACTTTGGGATGACGGAAAAGTTAAGAAACATGGTTATTTGATTGTTAACAAATATGATATTAAAGCTAACAATATCCAAAATATGGCGGATGCTGCTAAATTTTGTGCTTCTCAAATTTTCTGGGGTACTTATGGAGGATTGTTCGGGGAAGGGTGGGAAATTAAAGTAAAAGTTTCAGACGGATTTTCTGATGAAACTTACCATCTTGTTTCATTTATCAATGAGGATGATGAGACTTTTGACTTTAAGGAGATAGTTTAAACACCATCGATTTTTAAGAAATAATTTATTAAAAAATAATGATTAAATCTTTCGAATTGTTTAATCTCGATAAGAAAGGCAATCCTATTACATGGAGTATATCTTATGACGATTCCAGTAATTGGTATACTATGTCTTCTGGTCGAGTAGGGGGAGCTATTACTACGACTGAACCGACTTATTGTGAAGGTAAGAATGAAGGTCGTTCTAATGCTACTACTCCTGAACAGCAATGTGCTTTAGAAGTACAATCTAGAATTGAAAAGCAAAGGAAAAGGGGATTTCAAGATACTATTCCAACTGAAAAACAATTTGAAGTAACTCTTGCCAAAGAATTTAAAGCAAGAAAGAAATTTATTAAATTTCCTCAATTTGCTTCTGCTAAATTAGATGGCTTTAGATGTTATATTTGTGCTAAAGGAATGTTTTCAAGGACTCATCATGAGATTCTTTCATGCCCTCATGTATTTGAGGAGTTGAAACCTTATTTCATTGCTAATCCTAATGCAATTATTGATGGAGAATTATATTCTCATGAACTTAGAGATGATTTTAATCAAGTTGCATCTTTGATTTCTAGAACTAAGAATATTACCGAAGAATTCCTGGCAAAGACAAAAAGCATTATTAAATTTCATGTTTTTGATTTTGCGGAACGAAATACAAAGATTCCTTATAAGGACCGTAATAAGCATACCAAGCTTAATCAATGCTGTCATCATCTTTATCCTCTTCAAATTAATAATATTACATTAAAGTATAGTTTGGGTGTTACTCAATTTGAAGTTAATTCTTTTGAAGAGATAGAAGCTTACTTAGATAATGCAATTGAAAATGGATTTGAAGGAATTATGCTTCGCAATCCTGAGATGACTTATGATGAAGGACGTTCTTCTAATCTTATAAAGTATAAGCGATTTCAAGATAGCGAATATAAGATTGTTCAAATTCTTGATGGACGGGGTAACCATGCCGGACAAGCAGCACAAATAATTTGTGAAGATGAAAATGGAGTTCAATTTTCAGTAGGTATGGGGAAAGGATGGGATGAACCTGCTAAACGTGAATTTTTCAAAAATCGAGTACTTTATGAAGGCAAGATGGCAACTATCATTTATCAAGATTTAACTCCTGATCTTAATGTACCTAGGTTTGGAAAGTTTAAAGCAATTAGAAAATAATTAATATTTAATAAATTATGAATAAAGACTGTACTGATTGGACTATTGTTAATAGGTCTAATGGAATAACATATAAGTTTAACGCCAAAGAAATTTATTTCGGTAGCACAGAAGAAGATACTTTGACACTTTATGAAAAGAAAAATGGTCAAATTATTGTAGTTGCAGATGATAAATTCTATAATAATATGAGGGTTGAAATATTTGATGATCTTCTATCTTTTAAGAAAGAATTTTTTAAGTCTGAAGAAAAATTTAGCTGGTTTAATATAAGAAACCATCAATGGTTTAAAGAAAGTTTGCTTCGTAAAAAAGTTCTTCCAGAAGAAATTAAAGAACTATGAATGTATTAGCTGGATATATTATTATTGCCTTTTTATTCTTTTTAGGATTTAGTCTTTATGATTTTATAGATTATAATTCAAATTTTAATCTTAAAAAAGCAATAAAGCATCCATTTAGTTTATTCTTTTGTTTTTTATTTCATACGATAACAGAAAATTCAGGCCTTTTGTTCTTTATATCATTATTTTGGCCTATTTCAGCATTAGTAATGCTAATATTCTGGCTTGAAAATCTTTTTGAAGATAAGTTAGAAGCATTTCTTAAGAAATCCTTGAAAAAAATCGATGAAAAATACAGAGAAGAACGACAAAAAATCGGGATCGATTGAATTAGTCAGATTTGATGATAGTTATGTTGATGATTGGGGAGGAGTTCATTACGATTCTGAATTTAGAATAGTTTCAGGGCGAACAATTCTTGCAACTTTTCCATATGAATGGAATGATATGGATGCACAATATAAAGCTGCAAAGTTAATTTTTAATTATTATATTAACGAAGAAAAAGAATTAGCTAGTATTCAAGAATTAAGAACCATTAAGAAAAGAAACGGAAAATATTCATGAGCTTAAAATTTAAACCACGTGATCCAAAACCAGTAGAAGATCTTCGAAAAAAGATTCAATCGGCCGAAATTTCTAATTTCAAAAAAGAGCTTGATGAAACATTCAAGACTATTGGGGAAGAATTTAAGAAGATTCGAGAAAATCCTTTTCTTAAATTCTTTAATTCCTTGACAAAAGAACAGCAACAAAAACTTTTAAACAAATTTAAAGATGAGCTCGGAAACTGAAACTCAAAGAGAAATCCTTATCAAAATGGTAAAACAAATTGATCTTTCCAAGTTGTCAGATTTTAAACTTAGGAAGATTATTAATATTATTATTGAAGAGGAAAAGAAGCCGATAGCAACTATTAAGTCTGATAATATTTCATCTATTATGGAGAAATGTTATAAAGAGGCTCAAGATATTATTAATAAAGAAAAAGTTATTAATAATAAAGAAGCTCCCAGGATTATTCCTATGACTCCTTATGATGACAAATATAGTTGGAAACCAATTTGGAATGCAGAACTTCAAACTTCAGAGTTGAGCACTTTCGATAACTAAGAATTTTCATATTATATTTTTAATGAAGAATATTACAAATAAAGCTATTAATAATGGCTTATCTGTTGGAGGATTTCTTCAGATGATGATTCTATTTTGGCATTGGCTTGGTTATGAGCCTTTTGCCAGTTGGAATTGGATTCAGTTACTTTCTCCAACTTGGATTTCTATCGTCGCTACTATCCTTGGAATTATTCTCGGAGGAATTATTGCTCTACTAACTATTATTATTTTTGATAATGACTAAATTTTTACTTTTTTCTTCTTCTACATGTGGCCCATGTCGTATGATGAAACCAGCCTGGGAACGTGTAGTTGAAAAATATAAAAAAGATCCTGAAACTGAATTCATGAGTTTTGTCGTTGATCAGGATGATTCGGCAATGCCTTATGTTAAAAAGTTCGAAATTCGATCTGTGCCTACTCTTGTCGCTTGTGATGAGAATTATGACAAGCTTGAATCTTACACTGGAGTTCTTTCACAAGAATGGTTGGAAGAATTCATTCTTCGTAATATTGAACATGAACCAGAACTATAATGTCTCTCAAAGTTATTAAAACAAGGGGAAATATCTTTGATACAAAGGCAGATGTAATTTGCAATGCCGTTAATTGTATCGGAGTAATGGGAGCAGGAGTTGCAAAAGCTTTTGCCGATAAATTTCCTGAAATGTACTGGAGTTATCAGAACTCTTGTAATTCTAAAATGGTTAATATTGGTAAAGGCCATTATTTTTATTTGTCCGATGAAGATAATTGGAAAATGATTGCCAATGTTCCAACCATGTTTTATCCTGGTTCAATAGCAAATTTGGGAGATATTTCTTTGTCTCTTTGTGATTTGTTTGAAGTTATGAACACTCATCATCTTAATACTGTTGTAATGCCTTTTTTGGGATGTGGTATAGGACGAGTAAAACCAAAAGAATTTGAAAATCTTTTGTATAATTTTCGAACAAAGCATGATATTTCTGTTCTTTTAGTTGAATATGCAGGAAATTAATCACCTTTAAAAGAATAGTAAAAGTTTATTATTTTAATATGCTTGATTATCCTAAATGGCTTTGGACGCGCAATCAAAAAGCATTTCTTGAAAATTATTATCACACTTTAATTCCTTCTGATGGAGAAATAAGAATTGATGAAAAAGCCAAGTTTTGGTTAATAAGAAACGGTCAGACTGAAATTAAATTAAGTGTTAATAAATTTAAAGAAATCGGAGTTAATTGGGATAAAGAAAGTATTAAAAATCAATTTGTAATACTTAACGAATACAAATATTTGGACGAAAATCAAAAAATTAAAATTTAAAAATATATGAGAATTATTGGACGTTTGGGACGTGTTTTGTTTGGCTGGCTTAATCTTGGTGTAAATTCACTTGAAAGTAAGAATGTTGATGCCCTCATTGCATCTCTCGAAGATGAAAAGAGCAAGGCCGAACAAGAAATTTATGAACGATTGGTTGCTGTAAAGACTACAGTAAACAATATGACTAAAAATGTAAAGAGTCTTAAGCAAAAGGTTCAAGTTCTCAATGAACGAGCTATTCTTGCTCTCAAGAATGGCAAGGAAAGTCTTGCTGCCGAATTTTCTCTTCAATATGAAAATACTAAGGCACAGCTTGATATGGCTGAAAAGGCTCTTGAAGAAGCAACTGCAACTTATGATAAGTTGATTAGTAATCAAAGAGTTGTTCTTAATTCTTATGATTCTCGAATTGAACAGATTAAGTTGAAGGCTGCATCTGCTGCTATGAAGGAAGATCTTGCAGCTTTGAAGGATATTGCTAATATTTCAGGCAAAAATGATTTTAATGGAATGCTGGCAGATGTAGATAAGATTCTTGAAAAGAAAGATTCTAAGGCTGATGCCTCAATTGAAGTAAGCGGAACTCTTAATGATACTAAAGATGAAATGAATGAATTTATTGAATCTGTATCTAAAGAAGATGCCCTTGCCCGTTTGAAGGCTCGTGTTGCTGAGAGTTAATGAAACAAGTAGTTTCAAACTTATCGATCGACTTGGTAATGGTAAAACTTATCAAGTCGATTTATTTGAAGAAGAATTCTTTGAAGATCCTGCTTACAGGACTATTGAAGATTTTAAACATGCTTTCACAATTTACTCTCCATTTGCCAATAAAAGTAAAATCATTAAAGTAAAGAATGGCCTTAATGAAAGGTATTTTACTTGGTGGAATACTTTAGGAATAGCTTCATTTGACCACTTTATTGATATAAATCAATCTTTTTTAATTGAAGTAGAAGTAGATCATCATAGAGGAATTTATTCCAGAGATCTTGAGAATCTTGTCAGAGAGGCTTTTTTAAAAAATAATTTAATTGTTGATAGATTTACAGTTATAAGTTTTAATCAAGCAAATTTTAAAGCTTATTCTGTTGATTTAAACAATGATACTCAATATATTTTATTTGGCCCTAAAGTTAATAAGAACTTAAAATTACTTTTATTAAAAATTGAAGAAGCTATCCCAGTAGCATTTATTGAAACAATTAACAAATTGACAACGGATTTAATCACATATCAAATATAAACTATGGCACTAAAAATTGATATTGAAGACCTTGAGATGATTCTTGCGGCTTCTAAAGTACCTCAGGATAAACAAAAAATTATTCTGGAGGAGGCAAAGGCTCTTGTTGAGCAAGAGAAAGAATTGACTGAAAAGAAAAATCGAGTTAAAAATCGATTTCTTGTAATGCCGATTGTTTTGGATGATACAGAAGTCGAACAATTTCAAGATCGTTCTTATGTAATTATTCAAGCTCCTGAGGAACTTAGTGATTCAGAGGTTCAGTTGGCAGTCGAACGAAATCTTATCGATGTTGTGAAGTCTCAACGAGGTAAAAAATATAATATCACTACAGTTTCCAATGCTATTTCTAAGATAAAAGCAAAGGATTTAGTTGTAGGGGATTATAAGATTAAGTTAAAGACCAAGATTCCAGTGGTTGGAATTCCAGTTATTAATAATATTTTTGTATAATATTAATATTAGTCACATTAAAAAATAAAAAGAAAATAAAACATGAAGGATTTTTTTGCAGCTCTATTTCTAATTATTGCCGTTGTTGCGGCTATTATTTTTGCCGTTAATTTTTCAAATGAAAAAATCGATGGCGGTTACGCAGGTTATGTTTATTCCGAACCAATATTTGGTTCAAAGGAATTTAAGCAAGTAATTAAAGGACCCGGTAGTACAGGTATGGTATGGAGGCAGAATTCTATTAAGATTTGCGTAACTCCTTATACTCAGACTGAAACTTTTGATGATGTTCGTAGTTCGGACCAGCTTAAGATGAAGGCTGAATCTTATCTTGTTTATCGTATCGACAGTGAAAAAGTAAAGGAATTTGTTGAAAATTATGGAGCTATCTCTGAAACAGCTCGAAGCCCGGAAGCTATTGCTCAAGATGCTTATGCTTCATTTATTCAGCAACCTTTCCGTACCGAAGTACGATCTGCTATTGCTAAGTTTAAAGGTCTAGAAGCTCCTTCTAGGATTCCGGAAATCACCAAGATGGTAGAAACTAACCTTAAGAAGCAACTTAATGGCACTCCATTTATTGTTGAAAGTGTAACTATTGGTTCCACTATTCCACCTGAATCGGTGACTCTTGGTATTACTAAGAAGGTTGAGGCTACTCAGGAATATGAACGCCAGGCTACCCAGCTTGAAATTGCAAAGCGTTCCGAAGAGATTGCTAATGCAGAAGGCCGGGCAATTGCCAATAAGATGGCAGCTGAAGCTCAAGGTAAGCTTCTTCAGGCTAAAGCTGAATCTGATGCTGCAAGGTATCGCCGAGAACAAGAGTCTTTGGCCATGCTTGCTCAAAAGAAAAATGAAGCAGAAGCTCTTCTTGCTATGAAGACTGCAGAAGCTCAGGGTAAGAAACTTGAAGCTGAAGCAATTCGAGAATTGAATGCAGCAATGGGAAGTAATTATGCTCGAATTAAGTTTTTTGAATCTTTCAAAGATATTAAACTTCCTTCAATGCTGATTATGGGAGGAGCCAATCAAAATGATGGTTTGTTTAAGGTTCTGAATATTGCGGATTTTAAACCTGCTGGTAATTAATTAACAAATAAAGAAATTCCGCCTAATTTAATATTAGGCGGAATTTCCATTTATATTGATATGAATATTTTTAGTTTTGAATATGGTGATTTGTCCGGAGATGGACATGATGAAAGAGATATAGTATGGTTAAAGACTGATCTTACTAAAGAAGAATTTGAACAATGTTTAGATGGCATTAAATCTGAACTAGGGTTTGATTTTGATGATAATATTTTTGCCGCTGGCGAAGATGATATTCTTCCGGTTGAGCTAATTGATTATCTTAAAGAAAATAAATTTGACCTCATCGAAAATATTTTACAGGGACAGACAGATAACGTTCATTTTATAATTGACTTTTTCATATCTCTTATTATTTTCCTTGTAAAGCAAGTATATGAAAAGTGGCATCCCGGCCAGACTATTTTCCTTGAAGAAACACCAAATCCTCTTCCTAATATAAGCCGGTACTGGGGTTATGGATTATTCACTTGGGGTTAAATTATTAGTAATATTTCTTCTGTCTTCTTGCTGCTGCCAGAAAGGATATTTTCCCGTTCAATATAAGCATCCTCCTTGCGGTAATTCCATATCTTTCGAAGATTTAGATTCAAATTGCGGGCAGAAATTTATTAATTCGTGCTATAATGATTAAAAATCGTGAAAAGATTAACAACTAAAGAGTTTATTAAAAAAGCTATTGAAATACATGGCAATAAGTATGGTTATTCTGAAGTTGTATATTTTAACACAAAAACATTAATTAAAATATTTTGTCCCATACATGGCCACTTTGAGCAAATTCCCAACATTCATTTAATGGGCCATGGTTGTCCTAAATGTAAAGGATTTAACAGGACTACAGAAGAATTTATAGAAAAAGCTGAAGAAATTCATGGGAAAGGCCGATATGATTATTCTTTAGTTGATTATATAAATTCAACAACCGAGGTAATCATAAAATGTAATAAATGTGGTTGTACCCTTAAGCAAGATCCATCAAGCCATTTAATAGGAAAAGGATGTAAAAAATGTGCAATTAAAAATCAGTTTTTAACTGAGGAAGAGATTAGAAAAAGATTTATTGAAGTTCATGGAACCAAATATGATTATTCTTTAGTAATTTATAAAAATAAAAGAACAAAAGTAAAAATTATATGTCCCATACATGGAGTTTTTGAACAACGCCCTGATAAGCATTTTTCAGGCTCCGGCTGCCCATTTTGTGCCGGAAATAATAAGAGAACTATTGAAGAATTTATAGAAAAAGCTAGAGCTACTCATGGAGACAAGTATGATTATTCTTTGGTAGCTTATAAAAATGCAAAAACAAAAATTATTATAACTTGTAAAAAACATGGCCCATTTTTACAGTTGCCCAATACGCATCTACGCGGAAGCGGTTGCCCTAAATGCTTAGCGGCATCAAAAAGATCTAAAGGTGAAATAGAACTTTGTCAATATATTAAATCAATTTATCCAGGCGAGGTTCAAGAAAACCCAAGAGATATTATTGGAAAAAAAGAACTTGATGTTTATCTTCCTGAATTAAATCTAGCCTTTGAATACAACGGTGATTACCATCATAAGTTAAAGGAAGAAAAATATCCAGGCTATCATGTTCAAAAGAAAAAAGATTGTGAGAAAAAAGGTATAAAATTAATAGAAATTTTAGATACTCAGTGGCGAAAGAATAAGGAAAAATTAAAAAAGTTTATCAAAGAAACATGCTATAATAATTGTAAATCATGATTCAACAAAACATTTATATGGGAAATGAAGGCAGGAAGAAACTGCTTAATGGTGTAAAGAAACTTGCTAATGCAGTTTCTTCGACGCTCGGGCCTGGCGGTAGAAATGTAATATATCGAATGGGTAATGCGACATATATTACAAAAGACGGCGTTACAGTAGCTCGTCATGTAAATCCGCCTGATGTACTTGAAAAAATGGGTGCAGATATTATTCGTCAAGCATCCGAGCAATCAGCGCACCAGGCTGGTGATGGGACTAGTACCAGCGCAATCCTCACTGAGGCTATTGCATCTGAAGGCATGAAGCTGATTGAAACAGGTTATAATCCGATTTCAATTCAACGCGGAGTTATTTCAGCAGCAAAGACAATTGCCAGTTATATTAAAGAAAATATTAAGCAGGAATGTTCTCCAGAACAGATTCACCAAATTGCTTTAGTTTCTACCAACTGGGATAAAGAAATTGCACATCTTGTTTCTGAAGCTGTTGAAAAAGTAGGTTTGGATGGTTCCATTACTATTAATGACAGCAGGAGCAATGAATCTTCTTCTCAGTTTATTGCAGGTTTACGAGTTTCTCGAGGCTGGATGAGTTCTTATTTTGTCAATAATACGACTAAACAAGAATGTATTCTTGAAAATCCCCTAATTCTTTTATCTGGAATTAAATTGACGAATAATCAACAAATTATGCCTATTCTTCAGAAAGTCTTTAATACTAAAGAACTTCGCGGAAGGCCTTTGTTTATTATCGCTCCGGATATTGAATCCGAAGTTCTTCAAACTCTTGTCATTAATAAGATTAAAGGCATTATTAATATTTGTGCCATTAAGTGTCCCGGATATGGAGACGGCATGAAGAGGGAAATGGAAGATCTTGAAATTACTTTAGGAGGTACATATTTTACTGAACTTCTTTCACGCGATTTTAATTCTATTAGAGAGGAAGATTTTGCCACCTGTGAAAAGATTGTTTGTGATAAACGATATACAACTTTCTTAAAAGGCGGAGGAAATCCTCAAAGGCTTAAAGAACATATTGATTTGCTTAAGGAGGAACGAGATAATTGCAGTCCCGGCTCCTGGGAAGAAGATGTGCTTAATAAGCGAATTGCCAAGCTTGCCCAAGGAGTGTGTGTTCTTAATATCGGAGGTAATTCTGAATCTGAATTAAATGAAATTAAGGACCGGGTAGATGATGCGGTATGTGCCTGTCAAGCAGCTTTACGATCCGGAGTTATTCCAGGGGGAGGATCTGTTCTTGCTAAGATTAAAGAGAATAAGTCTATTAAGTTTGAAACAGGGGATGAATCTTTTAATGCTGGTATTAACCTGATGCGAAAGGTTCTTGACATTCCTCTTAAGACTCTTCTTGAGAATGCCGGAGTTGAACGGCCGGATGTTATCATCGAAAAGGTCGCAAAAGCTAAAGGCAGTATTGGGTTTGATATTAAGACGCAAAAGTTAGTAGACATGTTAGAAGCGGGAATTATTGATCCATTTAGTGTATGTCGTTGCGCAATTGAAAACGCCGCTGCATCGGCAGGTTTGATTCTAACAACAGAAACATTCTTGGTTGATGAACAATCTGAAAAGTGATTTGTAATCATGATAACCGAAAATCCTCAGGTCTTAATTGATCTGAGGATTTTTTATTTTTGAATAAAAACTATTATGCCCAACAGAATAACCACTGAAATTTTTATTGACAGGGCTAGAAAAATACATGGAGACTTTTTTGATTATTCTGAAGTAAATTATAAAAATGCTTATAGTTCTATAACTGTTATTTGCCCGGTTCATGGACCTTTCCAACAAAGAGCCGGAGCCCATTTACGAGGTCAGGGATGTTTTAAATGTGCAGTTGATGCAAAATCTTTAACGACTGAGAAGTTTATAAAGAAAGCAAGAGAGGTTCATGGGAACAAATATGATTATTCTAAAGTAAACTATAAAAATAATCATGCAAAAGTACCTATTATTTGCCCTGTTCATGGACCTTTTCAGCAATATCCCATCAATCATTTAAGGGGGCATGGATGCAAAAGTTGCGTAGGATTGGAGCGTTTAACCACAAAAGAATTTATTAACCGTGCTCAAAAAGTGCATGGACATAAATTCGATTATTCGAAAACAATTTATATTAATGCAGAAACAAATGTGATTATTATTTGTCCTGTCCATGGTAAATTTGCTCAAATGGCGTATAATCACTTAACTGGGTGGGGATGTTTAAAATGTGCCCTTCATGAAAAGAAATCTAAGGGTGAAAAGGAGTTATGCGATTTTATCAAATCAATTTATCCTGGAGAAATTCTCGAAAATACAAGAAAATTTATTGGTCGAAAAGAATTGGATATTTATCTTCCTGAATTAAAACTTGCCCTTGAATATAATGGCGAATACTGGCATAAAATACATGAAGAAAAAGAACCTGGCTATCATGAAAATAAAAGGCAACTTTGTAAAGATGCCGGAATCACTTTAATTGAAGTTTGGGACAGCCAATGGAAAACTAATGCAGAAACCATTAAAAAAGAAATATCTGAACACCTCCAGAAAATTAGAGAAAAATTATAGTAATTTTGTTATTGTAATTTAAGCATGAAGGTTTTTGAAGAGAATAAAAGTATTTGCGGAGGTATAGCCGAACAGGTCAAACAGTCTATCTCGGCCGAGCGCGTAGGAATGGCAATTTCTATTTTGCGCGATAGGATCTATTCAGACAAATTTAAGGCAACACTTTTTGAAACGTTAAGCAATGCTTTGGATGAACATGTAAAATATGGCATTAAAAGGCCTGTTTCTATTCATCTTACAAAAAATGAACTTTCTATTCGTGATTTTGCCAGGGGTCTTAGCAAAGAAGATACTTTTCAAGTTTTCTTTCAATATTTTGAATCTACCAAGAATCAAGAAAATACATCCATTGGAGGATTTGGAATCGGGTCTAAGGCTCCTGCGGCATATACAGGCCTTTATTTGGTAATTTCTCGATTTGAAGGAACAAAATATACATTTTCTTCAAGCATTGATGGTAATGATTCTATTGCTTCTTTGATTCATTCTGAACCCTGTGATTTGAATGATACGGGTATTGAGGTAAAGATTCCTCTTAATAATTCTGATGATTATTACAAGTTCCTTGATTTAATCAAGGATGCGTATATTACTTTTGGCTTCAATAGTGATGAACCTGTCATTGAACTTAGGAGTTATCCGGAAAAAATAGACATTGAAGACGTACCGGAGGATAAATGGGAAAATTATGTCCCTTACGAAAAAACCCCAAGATTTGCAAAGTATCGAGATAAAGAATTTCTTGACAAATCCCGAGTTCTTTATATTAAAGATACAGTTTTGCTGATTCCGAATAACTGGTCTTCTAATACTTTTTATTCTTCATTTTTTAAGAGCTGTAATTATTATGCTTATGATGGGGATAACATTTACAAGATTGATATTCCTAATGAAATCTTTAATGAATATAATATCATTAAAAATGCTTGTACCGTTCTTTTATTTTTTAAACGCGGTGAAATTCCGATTTCTCCTACCAGAGAATCGATTGAAATAAACAATTTCACAAATGATTGGATTAAGGGTAAATTTAAAATCATTAATAAAAATTATGAAAAGACTATTAATGATTATGTCGATAAACTTATTGACAGTGATTTACTTTGTTCAGATATTATCAATAAAGCTAACTCAAAAAGTACTTTATTTTATCGAAATAGTTCAATTATTAAATGGCCGGATTGCTATTTGAATACTGTTTGCTCAGTTGCAAAAAATTATTATGCAGGTTCAGGCAATATTACTAATATTAATCTTAAAACGAAAAGCCTTTATTCAAATCCGACAATTAAGAAGTTTGACGGTGAAATAATCTTTATCGTTCAAGATAAAGATCCTATCAAGCTTCCTTATGGTGAAATAATTAATGCCCTTTATAATTATCTTGTTCACCTTAGGGGGAATGATTATCGAGCAGAAGTCTTTGATCTTCGAAGAACTCATATTTTTTGTTTTGTTAAAGATGAAGAAGAAAAAGCAAATTTCCTTAATTTAAGGACGGCCTTTACTTTTAACGACAAGCCGTGCTTTAGGCAAAATATCGATTGGTTTAATTATTCTGATATTGTTAAGCATTCAACATATGTCAGGCCTAAAAGAATAAAGTCTTCAGATGGTGAAGCGGTAGTTCTCCGGGATTATTATACCGGTGAAATTATTGATGAGAAAGAATACAAAAATACGTTAGTATTTTATCCTTCAATGCTCATGAATAATGATAACTACCTTAATTCTTATCTAGGCTTTTGTACAAATTTCGTTAATTATAATAGCCCGCCACAGCTTTATCAGTCTCGTCTTTGTACAGATTTTGGCATTAAACGAATAGCAAAGCTTTATAAAAATCATTACGATAAATTTGTTTCTCTCGGATGTATTCCAGCTATGGAAATTAAATGGAAAGAAACATATATTGAATATTGTAAAAAGCATAAACTCGTTTATCTTCCGGGACAAATCATTAATATTTGCAGGATTTATGATATTGATTTTAAATCTGTAACAGGATATACGGCTCCAAGAATTTCTGAATCGACTCCTGATTATCCTCTTATTTCTAAGGGGTATGAAATTAATATCAATAAAGGAGGATTTAACCGATTCATAATGGATATGTTTGATCTTTCAATTTTAACAAATCAATGTTATAATATTCAAAGAGAGTTTGATGCTGAAATTAAAAAGCTTTCAGATAAAGAAATATTGAATTTCTTTTATACTATGTCTTCAGTTTGTTTGGATAATATTTCAACTAGTGTTATGACCGCCTCTGTAAAAGAAAAAATACAAGCGGTTTTAAATGGTGCAGGATTTCAAACAAAAGATAAAGTTAAATTAACCTTTAAGCGAATTCTCAAAAAACTCAACTATAAACTATATTAATTAAACAAAATATGAATTCTATTCCATATATTATGAATGCCTCAGGCTGGACCTTCTTTGTTGATGGTCGAGCAGTCAAGATTACTCCTGATGATGTTCGCTATACCGATATTGTCGATGCGGTAATGGCCAATGATGAAAAAACTCTTCTCAGGCTTCTTAAGGAAAATACCATTTCTTATATCATTAATTCCGTTTCTGAAACAATTAAAGATTACGATAATCTCCAATTTATTGAACGAGATGAAAATGGTGTAATTACTACTATTGCTTCTTATAAGACTCAGATTCTTCCCAGATGTCTTCAAAAAAAGTTTATTTCTCTTTGGAAGTCCGGTTGTACTGATTTTACCCATTACTTTAAGTTTATTGATAACTTGATGGCTAATCCTTCCGAAACTTCTAGAGAAGAGCTTTATGACTTCCTTTCTTATCAGGAATTGCCTATTACTTCCGAAGGTACCTTTATTGCCTATAAGGGTGTTGGAGAAGATATGTATTCGCTTCATGGTAATGCCGAAACCAGAGTGCTTCAAGGTAAAGTAAACGGGCATTACCAAATTCGAAATAATCCCGGCGATGTCATTGAAGTAGTAGTTGCAGATGTTGATGCAAATCGAAATAACTGGTGTAGTGCCGGATTGCATGTTGGATCTTATGATTATGCTAAGGGTTTTGGAAAGCGCGTAGTTGCGGTAGAAGTTAATCCTCAAGATGTTGTTTCAGTTCCTACTGATTGTGAATGTCAAAAATGCCGTGTAAGTAAATATAAAGTTCTTAATGAAATTAAGGAAGCTTATACTTCTCCTGATGTAGAGGTTGAGGGCATTGACGTTAAGGAATGTTCCAAAGATCGTACTCCGGTTAATGTTGAAGCTTCTAATCAGGGAATAATTGATGAAATGTGCAGTCCTGCCAACATTTCCAAGACTCGGGAAGCTATTGAACGAAATATTCAGAATCATTCTGTTAATAGGGAAGACGGTACTCTGTCTCCAGTTTTTCTGGGAGGACCCACTATAATTCAAGGAACTAATATTGCCCAGCTTTGCGGCAGTGTTGGTCGAAAGAATAAGATCTCTCGAGCCGCCATGCTGGCTTTGGTCCTACGTTTGGGATATTCGGTGTCTACGGCTCCAGGCTCAATTAGCCGGTTTATTGTAACTCTTTAATTTTTAAGCAAAAATCGCATATATGTCAAATAATGGCATATATGCGATTTTTTATTTATGGTAAAGTTTACAACTGAAAAGTTTATTGAAAAAGCCATAAAAAAGCATGGTCATGATAGGTATGACTATTCTCTATCAGTTTACCAGGGTTGTGAACCTCTACTCAGCTGAAGATTGAGTAGCTTCGGCGGTAAAACCGCCTTCTTTTAAGCATTTCATAGATGATACGTTCTCGTCTTTTTAGACGATTTTAGTTTTACTTCATCTCCATGCTCGTAATTGGACGTTCCATCCGATAGAGTAATCAACTGCTTACCCCAAGCAAGAATGTTTTTAGCTGCATTTAAGTCTCTGTCGTGGTGAGTACCGCATTTGGGGCAAACCCATTCACGGTCCTTAAGCGTTAAATCATTTTTCTTCCAATTACATACCGAACAAGTTTTACTACTCGGATAAAACTGGTCTATCTTAACAACATTAACACCTTTCCATTTAGCTTTATATTCTATTTTTGAAATAAGACTATACCAAGCGGCGTCTTGAATAGAACATGCTAATTTATGATTTCTCATCATTCCCTTAACATTTAAAGATTCAAGACAAATTAAAGAATATTTGTTCGTTAAATCGTTAGAAACCTTGTGATATAAATCTTCACGAGAATTGGTTATCTTCTCATAAGTTTTTGCGACTTTTAAACGAACTTTTTCTCTTCGCTTTGAACCTTTCTTCTTTCGACTTAAATGTTTTTGAAGATTTTTTAACTTCTTTAAATTTTTCTTATAAAATTTATGATTTGTATATTTCGTTCCATCTGAACATATCAATAAATCTTTTATACCCAAATCGATACCAACTTCAGAACCTTTAGTTTGCTGATGATAGTTTTCTAATTCACAACAAAAAGAAATAAAATACTTATTTGTTTTTGATTTAGAAATAGTGATAGAACAAATTTCTCCTTTTATTTCACGATGCTTAATAAATTTTAATGGAGTTTTTAATTTAGGAATTTTAACAGTATTATCATTTAATTTCCAATGTTGCGGAATTTCAAATGACTGTTTACCATTCTTTTTCTTAAATTTTGGAAACTTTGATAATCCTTTAAAGAATTTAATATAAGCACTATCAAGATTCATTAAAGCACATTGAAGGGATTGAGAGTTTATTTCTTTAAGCCAAGATGTTTCTTCCTGTTTTTTAAGTTCAGGAAACATTCTCTTCATCTCAAAATAATTAACTCTTACTCCTTCATTTTTGAATTTAGAATCTCTATAATTTAAGAAATAATTATAAACCCATCGAGATGCACCAAATGATTTACATAAAAATTCCTCTTGCTCCTTTGTTGGGAGTAATCTGAATTTATATGCTTTATGAATCATTACATATATTTAACCTTTAATTTATTTAAATTTAGTATTTTTTAATATTTTTCTAAATTATTTTTGTTTGCTTTCACATGCTCAGCTAAAGGCAGAGCATGTTTCCTGCAAACTTATTCCAAAGGTGAAAAAGAGTTATGCGACTTTATCAAGTCAATTTATTTCAGAGAAGTTCTTGAAAATACAAGAAAATTTATTGGTGGTAAAGAACTCGATATTTATCTTCCCGAGTTAAAGCTAGCTTTTGAATATAATGGCGAGTATTGGCATAAAATACATGAAGAAAAAGAACCAGGTTATCATGAAAATAAACAAAAAGCTTGCGAAGAAAATGGTGTCAAATTAATTGAAATTTGGGAAAATGACTGGAAAAAGAATAATCAACAAATTAAAGATTTAATTTCTAAGCACTTACAAATATAAAGGCTATTTTTATAATATAAATATGGATTATCGTTATTTTACTTCAAAAAACATATCAATCAAATTAGAAATTTCCTTCACCGCCGGTGTAGTGAAACTTATAGTTGGGAATGTCTGGGTACAATGTCAGATGCCGAATGCTTTAATATTTTGGAAAATGTTTTTGGTTTAATTCCTCTTATTGAGTTTAAAAATCAAATCTATAACAATGATATTAAAAAGATTTATTTGATTGATTCACATGGTAATATTGTGCTTATTTTGAATTCAGATAAATAGTAAAAACCTTTGAGGATTCGGTCATTTATCCTCATATTATCCAGTTTGCTATCGTATAGCTTCTGGACAATCGTATTATGACTACACAATCATTAAAAAAGACGGCTGTTGTCTTTATACTCAGCTTTTCCATCGTATCTGGATTTGCTTATCATAATCAAACAACAGGTTCGCTTCAGGCTCAAGTTTTGGAAACTAAACTTGAACTTAAAACGAAAGAAGAACAATATAAGAAAGAAATTAATAATCTTAAAAATCTTCTTCTTTCTAATAAATCTACCCTTGCTCAACGAGATAAACAAATTAATAAAATCTCAAAAGCTAAAAAAGAGCTGGAAATTAAACAAAAAGACTTACTTGCTTTAGAGTCGGAAGTTTCTGTCCTTAAGTCTGAAATTAAGAGATATGAGTCCAAAATTACTAAAGATGATGCTCCTGATCTCAAGGACACTTCAGTCATTTCTAAGATTGATGTAAATGTCGTCAATGAGAAGTTTAAGGGAGGAGTTCTTGAAGGCAAAGGAGAATTAATGGTTCAGATTGCGGAAGCTAATTCTATTTCGCCTCATTTCTTTTGTGCCCTTATCGCTCTTGAATCTGGATATGGAAAAAGCAAATTAGCAAGAAGCAAGAATAATTTGGGCGGTATTAAAGGCTCTAAAAATGCTTACAGGTCATTTGAATCTGTGGACGAGTGCCTTATATATATGGGTAAGTTGCTTCGAGAGAAATATCATGAAAAGGGTTTGATTGATATTAATAAAATTCAAAAACGGTATGCTCCAAGCTGGGATGCAGCCGGAAATCGTTACTGGGTAAAAAATATTCAGTCCTTGATGAAGAAAATTCATTTGGACGCATTAAGTTAAAATGGATAATTTCTTTCTTCATATTCTTTACAATATTTCAATTTGCTGGAAAGCTGAATGTACTAATGAAACTTCGGCAATCATTTATGCTTATAAAAACAGGTTTAATAATCGCTCATTTTATAGATTATTCGCAACCATGCCCCGCACCAATGTTAGAGCAGCCTTAACCCTAAAAGACTTTTCTGAGGTGCAACAAACAATTCAAGATATTAAAGATAATAAAACTTGGGTTAAATTAAAAACTTATTAAGTTCAGAGATTTTACCATGAGAAAAGAAATTACTAAGGAAGAATATAAATGTATTGCTAAAGATATAGAAAGTCTTATTAAAAATATCGAAGCAAAAACAGCCAATAGTAAAATGGTTATTGGAGAAAGATTTGAAATTGATATGGCATTGGATAAGCTTAAAGCAGCTTCTGAATATGTTAAATCAATTATTATAATGAAAATTTAATAAAAAAACTCACCAGATTAAGTTCTGGTGAGTTTTTTTATTTTAAGCACCCATTCTTAAACGATATACAAGCTGGGATTCGGCAGCTTTAATATCATCAAAAATTGATTGAAGCTGTGTAAATTCTCCGGTAATCTTTGCAACTTCATTATTAAAGTTTACAAATTCATCTTCCACAAAAGAAATCATAATATCTTCAGGAACAATCTTGTTATTAATAGTTGTAGTAATTGCAGATTCCCTCCCATAAATTCCAAGGGCACATTCTACATATTCATCAAAAGAATCTTTAAAAGCATCATAAGCCTGGTCTAAAGCCATGTGCTTAGAATAGGAATGAGTACTCCAGTGCAAGACTTTGCACATATTCAAAATATTATTGAATAACGATAAATTAATTCGTTTCATTATGTTTTGTATTTAGGATTCCATCTGGCGTATTAATAAATATCTTTATGAATAGCACAGACGGGTATTTTGATGTAACGGCAAACAGAACTAAGATTGTGACTGTTCCGGACGGATATGAAGTTCGTCTTCATAAGACTGGTTCTTCCGAGGATATTTTTCCTGATGGCCTTAGTACAAAAGATATTAAAGATTTAAACAATACGTTAGTTGTTGATCTTAGTACTCCAGGTACAATTGATTTAAAGGGTACTTTACTTTCCAATGGTCAGCCTCTTCTTACTATGGATGGAGTTGATACAGAAATTGATAAAAAGATTACTGCTCTTAATCTTTCTGGAACTTATGCCACCAAGGCTGCTTTAACGACTGTTGAAACAACCGCCAATGCGGCTGCTCCTCAATCTACAACCTATACAAAAACCGAGTGCGATAATAAGTTTACTCAAACAGCATGGGTTAATAGCCAAATTGATGCTAAAATTGCAGAGCAGAATATTCCAACAACCTATGCTACTATTACATCTTTAAATGCAGTAAAGGCGACTGCAGACGCTGCTGCTCCTCAGTCCACAACTTATACTAAGACTGAATGCGATAATAAATATGCTCCCAAATCTACTACCTATACAAAAACTGAAGTTGATACAAGCTTAAACTCCAAAGCAAATTCGGCAGATGTTTATACAAAAACTGATTGTGACGGTAAATTTGCTACTGTAGCATCTTTAAATGTGGTAAAAACTACCGCAGATAATGCCGCCCCTCAATCCACTACATATACAAAGACTGAGGTTGATACAAGTTTAAGTTCTAAAGCTAATTCGGCTGATGTTTATACTAAGACTGAGTCAGATAATAAATATGCAACTAAGACTGAGGTAACCGCTATTAAAACCACTGCTGATGCAGCTGCACCGCAATCTACAACCTACACAAAAGTTGAATGTGATGGTAAATTTGCTTTGCTAACTACTGCTTATACAAAAGCTGAGTCAGACAATAAATATGCTCTTAAGACAGATCAGTCTATAACTTCTACATCTGATAAAGTTCAGATATGTAATACTAGCCAGCAAGTTGCAGACGCATCTGCTGTTACAGTTGTTAACGGCGGTCTGATATTCCAAACTGACGGTAAAGTTTTTATCGGGGTTAATGGTGCCTGGGTTCAATTAGGAGTCCCTATTTCTTAAGATTTTCTGTTTCAATAATTATATGAATCCCGGATTTCGTTAAGAGATTCGGGATTTTTTATTATAAATCTTCTAGAATTATTTTTATGAACTCTTTAATTTTTATCCTTATTATCCCTCTAAGTTTATAAAAATAATTTATAAAAATTAATTTAAATTATATATCTAAACACCTTCAGGAGTTGAGAGTAAAGGTATTATTAAGATAATACCAATGTCGATGATGTTAATCATGTTTAAGAATTCGTCTCAAAGACCTATTGCTTAAGCTCGGTTAACTTCAACGATTTCATTTACTCAAAGAATATAATGAAGATTTATAAAATTCCAGAACCTGCTCTTCTTCACTTGTACCAAAACGGAAACTATGATGTAAAAATTTATTCAGATGGTACTAAGGTCAGAACTACTGAAGATGATGAATTTATTGCGCAATTCCCAGAGAATATTGATTGCAAAATCACTAACAAATGCGATATGGGTTGCGCTTTTTGTCATGAAAATTCAGTAGTCGACGGACTTCATGGAAATATCAATCATCCAATTTTGTCTACGCTTCATCCTGGTCAGGAAATTGCTATTGGAGGAGGCAATATTTTTGAACATCCTGATTTTGAAGAATTTCTTATTCGTTTAAAAGATCTTAAAGTAATTTCAAATATTACGGTTAATCAACATCATATTGAAATTGAAGAGAATCTTAATAAAGTTTGCAAGTGGCAAAAGGAAAAGCTTGTTTATGGTGTAGGTATTTCTTATAATGGTTCTGTTGATTCCCTCAAGAAAGTAATTAAATCTCTTTATATTCCTGAAAATGCGGTAATTCATACTATTGCCGGTATTCATAATCTTGAACCTTTGGTCTCAAAAGAATTAAAGGTTCTTATTCTTGGATATAAATCAATTCGACGGGGAAAAGATTTTATTAATTGTCATGGTGCGACTATTCGTAAAAAGATTGCCGAACTTGAAGCAAAAATACCAGAATATTTAGAGTCTTTTAAGGTTCTATCATTTGATAATCTTGCACTTGAACAACTTAATATTAAAAAGTATGTTTCTCCAGAAGATTGGAAAGCCCATTATATGGGCGATGACGGCAGTTTTACTATGTATATTGATCTGGTAAAGGAAGAATTTGCAAAAAATTCTACATCGGTTGATCGATATAACTTGAATGATTACAGGTCTATTGAAGAAATCTTTAACAAAATTAAAAACTAAAATGTCTACTTCTGCTTGTATTACAGTATTGGGAACGGATGGAATTTATCGTTCTGTTTATAATCATTCTGACGGTTATCCGGACTGGCTTTTTAATCAGCTTAGAACATATTTTAATAGTCAGGAGCTGGCTGACTGGATTGTAAACCATGGTGATGTTTCTTTTTTGAATCAACCCGTCGGTCTTGCCATTTGGGATAAAAATTATGATTCTCCTTATAAAGGTGAAGAGACTGACGATAAAAATGCTTCAAGGTTTTATTGTAATCGTCCAGGTGAAGAATGGAATAATATCAAGGCTCATGAGCATGCTTCAATGGAAGATGTTTATATGAAATATCTTGGAGAATATTTTGATGATTACCATTATTTTTGGGATGGTTCCAAATGGAGAATTGTAAAAGTTAATCATGTAGATCCTCTTAAAGTAATTTACAATGAAAAAGAAAATTAGAAAAAATATATTTGAAACAAATTCATCTTCATGCCATACGCTATCTTTGGCACAAGATAATCAAAATATTTCTGTTGACGAAGAATTTAATAAACTATTAAAAGATGAGAAATTGTACATATATCCTCGATCTTACGGATGGGTAGGCAATGATATTAAATCACTTCAACAAAAATTAAATTATCTATATGTTTATTTTATGGTCAATGAGTATTCAATAGAACATTTTTCTGAAGTAGTTCATAATGCTTTTGGCAATAATTTTGAAATATATATTAAACAATCTTTTGAACCTTCTACAATCGATCATCAATCAAGTAATCTATTGGATAAAAAAGGAATTGATTATATTGAATTCTTAAGGCATCATTATGTAATTATGATTGATAATGATAATAACTGGAATTAATTTAAGCACCTTTTAATCTTAAGATATTAATTTCAATTAAATTGAATATAAATTAATTTATAAAATGGCTAGAATTTATAAAGAAGACATCCAAGCTGCTAAGAATCTTTCTGAAATACTTCCTGTTGAAGTAGTTACAAATATATTTCGATTTAATAAAAATCAGGCTAATATGCTTAAAGGTAAAACTAAAGTAGAAATTAGTTCTGTTAATAATCGAACAAATAAACTACTTGATGGAGGACGTAAAAGTAAAGTAGTTGTTACACCTCGTATGGTTGAAGTTGCAGCAACTTTGAATTACATGGGTTTTTCTCAAGCTGAAGTTGCAAATATTTTCGAATGCGATACTACAACTATTTCTAAGCGCCTTCAGAATTATCCTGGTTATAAAGCCTGGTTCAGAATAAGTTAAAATGAAACAAGTAATTCGTAATTGCGTATTTGAAACGAATAGTTCTTCAGAACATGTTCTTTCTCATACATGCCAGGTAGGAAGAGTTCCGGGTTGGGAATTTTTCTTTGGAAAAGTTAGTCCTCTAGATAAGGAAATTCAATTTAATTATTCTGAGTTTGAAGGAATATGGACATTTTCTGATAAGTTTTTAGCTCTTTGCCAGTCTTATTATCCTTTTTATCGAGATTGCCTTCAAAATAAAATCGATCAAATTGATAAATTAGACAAATGGAATATTAATGATTTCAGTGATTACTATGAAGTTGATGTATCATTTTGTTTAAATTATGATAAATTGATTAATCATTCTGATTTTATTCAATTCCAAAAAGATATTAAAGAAATTTATCAACAGGAATACGGTGATAATGGATTTGAACTAGGTGAAATGTTCAAAGAACCAGAAAATCCTACTGAAATACTAGGATGGATTCCTATCAATAATGGTTGTTATGGAGAAAATCCATTTATCTTTCCTGAATTATTTGATAAGCATTGTACAACTTATACCAATTTAAAAAATCTTATTAAACCATTCCTTCTTGATCGGTCGATGATTATTAGAACGGAATATTATTCTTATTAAATTATGAAAATTGTAACTCGTTCTGGAGTATTTGAAACTAATTCATCTTCTGTTCATTCCTATACTTGCCCTATTAAGTCTGAAAGAATATCTTTTAAAGATTGGGCTCGTTCCAAAGCCGATAAAGATAAGGTTGTCAATATTGATTTTGGCTGGTGGATTGATGAAACTGGGGATGTTAGCCCAGATAACAAACTTGCTTTAGTTTTATCAGGTATTCCGGCTTTTTGGCAGAATCAGAAAGATTATGACAGATATATTTCTTATGCCGAGGTTCAAGAGAATGAAACTTATAAAGAAATTATTCGACGTCTAGAACTTAGGTCTGGATATATTCTTAATTTAAATTATCCGAATGAAGAATTCTATATTCAACGTCCAATATCTTCTGATGGATATGATGATGAAATCATTTTTGACGATAATTTTTATACAGATTTAGATGAAGTTTTAGATTTTATTGAAAATCCAAAGTGGAAGATGGGTGTTCATGAATACAGAGACGGTTAAGATACATTTATTGTTAAATGATGTTCATGGTACATGGCATTATTTCAATAAAGAAGTGCTAGAACAAAAATTTGTCAATGATGTATTCTTACTTTGTTTAACTGAAGGAAATATTATCAAAAATGATAATTTTGAATTCTTTGAAAATACTTTTCAAAATCATGTAGTTGTTGAAGATATAAACAAATATTTTGATACTTTCAAATTAGAATTTCAATTCAACGACAAGGATGAAATATTCATCGGGACAGTACATAGTTTTGACACTTCGGATGAATTAGAAAAAGATGAAGTAGAATATCTTTGGATTCAATCCTTGGACGATAAAGAATATTTTATATACTGGCTAGGCGATCCAGTTATCAAAAGACAGCTAGAAGAAGAAGAAAATAAAAAATATGATTCTGAGACATAATATCATTGGCCCGTTGATTAAAGAATTGAATGATAAGAATATTTTTATTGTTTCTGATCTTCATTTGAATCATGACAAAGAATTTCTTTACGGGGCAAGAGGATTTAACTCTTGTGCTGAATATACTGATTATTGTCTGGACCAATTATATAATCTTGCCATCAATAATAAAGATTCTTATTTGATTTCTCTAGGAGATAATTTCTTTAATGATGCTTCTGCAGATATTATTAAAATATTTTCTACTTTTCCATTTAAAAAGATTTATACATTAACTGGTAATCACTGTTCCGGATTGAATACTATTTTTGGCGGTACCAGTAATAATGAATATGAAAATCTTGCCCTTTTAGGTTCTAATATTCCATTGAGAATTTCCAAGAAATGTTATGTCTGGCTTTCTCATTTTCCAATTATGGATTGGGATCATGCCGCTTTGGGAGTTCTTTGCGGGCACTGTCATGGGGGCAGTCCTCATTTAAATGCAGATGATTCTTCATTTGGCAAAATTTTTGATTGTGGAGTTGACAATGCGTTGAAGTTAAAGAATCGAATTTATTTTACTTTGGAAGAGTGCCTTGATATTTTAAGGAAAAAAGAAAAATATAATGACTTACAACTCCATGCAAAACGAAAAGCTGAAGAACATTTTAAAGATGATCCTGACAACGAAGGCACCTTGTCTGATAATCATTCAGGGATTACCGGGTTCTGGCAAAACGACTTTGGCGAAGGAGGTTTCGAGTCAGTTTAATATTCCTTATTTTGAAGCGGACCAATATTTTGAAGATAAAGATGGAAATTATAATTTTAATCCAAAATATCTTCATAGTGCCCATATTTCTTGCCAAGCTAGGACATTTTCTAGGTTGAAAGCTGGTCATAGCTGTATTTGTTCTAATACTTTTCTTGCAGATAAAGAGTTTAAAGCTTATTTTCTAGCAGCCAAGCAATATAATGTAAAAGTATTTGTAATTAAGATGACAACTCAGTATGGGTCTATTCATGATATTCCAAAAGAAACCATGCAAAGGATGAAGAATAGATTTAATACTTGCACAATTAAACCTGATTTTGAATATGCTTGAGATTGAAGGTGACATTTATCTCATTGGAGATATTCATGGTAAAAAGTTTCAACTGATTGAAAAGATAAAAAATCTTAATATCGCTGATGCTCATTTGATTCTTCTTGGAGATATTGGAGTAGGTTTTAATGATAATAATTATGCTTTTGACTATGGCTGGCTTAATGATGAATTAAAAAAGCTTAATTGTAAAGCTTATTTGCTTCGAGGAAATCATGACAACCCTTCTCATTGGAAAGATGATTTAATTGATGAAGAATATGAGAATATTATTCATTTGAAAGATCATCAACTGCTTCTATTAAATGATGATCTTTTCATGTGCATAGGAGGAGGGACATCTATTGATAGATGTTTTAGAGATATAGAAAGATCTTACTGGTCTGATGAAAATATTAGTCTTCCCAAATATAATGAACTTGAAAAAGATATTATTAAAAATAAAGGACTTCATGGTATTCTTAGCCATTGCGGTCCCTTACCTCCTAAGTGTTCTAATAATCGCCTCGATTATTGGTATTTGCAGGATGCTGACTTGCGTAATGACCTTCAAGAAGAACAGCTAATAATTAATAAGATCTTTGATATTTACCAGCCAAAATTCTGGTTCTTTGGACATTATCATGTAGATGAGAGTTTTGATTTTAAAAATTGTAAATGTATTTGTCTTAATGAACTTTCAATGACATATTATGAGCAATATTGTCCCAGACGAGAAGATTCTATGCTTTAATTGTTATAAAGCATTTTATCAAAAAGTTATTGAAGATTTTGTTTTCACCAACAAAAAAGGTCAAGTTATTACTGTTCCAGATGTATTGACACGTATTTGCCCTAAATGTAAAGATAAATCATATTCATATAAAGAAGTTTTGAAAATTGAAGCTTATTTAGAAAAAGTAAAGAACACCTCTAAAAATTAAGAGTTTTAATAATATAAAAGTATAACATTTAACAATTAGAAATTAAAATTATGATTATCATACATTGGAATCGTTCATCAAATCGTTGGGAAGCTAAGGACACCAAGACTGGTAATGCAATCGGTTTGGCTATTCCTCGAGAAAATGAGCTTTCTCAGCCTCTTGCAATCTCTTCTTCTGAAAATGAGGCCTATGTAATTTATAAATGTCCTTCTCGTTCTGGAACGTTTACTATCACTAAAACTCCTGGCGGCAGCCTCCAGGTTAAGAATGGTTGTGTTCCAGCCGGATTCTAATTATGTTTCTTCTTTATTGGAATGAACCCCGGGTTCAATAGGAGGCTGTCGATATAAGAGATAATAGTTATGTTTCTCTTGATATGCCTCACAAAGATTTAATTTCTCATTTGTCAGTTGAGTCATCTAAAGATAATAGTTACTAAAAATCATGTAAATTGATGAAATATTAGTTTTCGAGTGTCAAACATAGTTTCTACTCGTGGCATACTACATGCCTCTATTGGGTACTGAAATTCCCCAATTACTTTTCTTAATATATTTATACTCAATTCAGATAATATATCTATTTAGTATAGTCTTTATAAAAACTCATTTATTTTTCCTAGAACTTCAATATTTTTAATGTATAATTATTATACTTGTTCATTTAAAACTGAAGTAATTTCTGCCTGTCATAAAAATGGAATAATTAGTTGGAAGCATGAAGTACCAGTGGTTTAAAGAATCCGAAGAAAAATTTTCTTTTAAAGAAGCAGAAATTGCTGGAGATCTTTGTGTTCTGATTACGCCTTTGATTTCTGCCAAATTTACTGATTCAAATAAGATTTATCGTTCTTCTATTTGGCGGGTTTCTGATGGATTCCCAGTTTCACTGGGATTTAGAAAGTTCATGAATTTTAATGAACAGCCAGCTTTTGAACCAGTTGCACTGTACTATGATAAAGATTTTGTTCTAACCGAAAAGTTAGATGGTTCATGTCTTATTGTTTCAAAATATAAAGGAAAACTTATTGTTCGAACCAGAGGTACTATTTCTGCATATCAACAGAAAAATGCTTCCGAACTTAATCCTTTATTGGAACAGTACAAGATTGAATTATATTTTAAATCTTACGAAACTGCAGATTTTTCTTTGATTTTTGAATGGGTAACCCCAACGAATCAGATTGTTCTCAAGTATGATAATCCTGATTTATTCCTGATTGGAAAGGTTAATCATAAAGATTACTCTTATGCCACTCAGAAAGAATTAAACTCGATTGCTCATACATATAAATTTAAACGGCCGAGGCAATATGAATATCCGGATATTAAATCTTACATTGATTTAAATGAAAAGATTAAATCCTGGACTTCGGCTGAAGGAGTTGTTGTTTATTTTAATAATGGACAGCTTCTTAAAAAGATAAAATCAGATTGGTACTGTACTTTGCATCGGATGAAATCTACCTTAAGTTCTATACTCAAAGTAGCTGAAACGATGTATGAATATGGTTATCTCAATCCGGAAACTTTTGAAGCTGAACAAGTTCAAAAGTTGTTTTATGAGTTTGTAGAAAAACAATTTGATTATGAGATTGCGGAATATATTAAACCTAATATGATTGAGGTTTGTAAAAAATTCGAGCAATTTGTAGTTCTTCCTTATAAAGAATGTCAAAAAAGGTTAAAAGAAATCAATAATTATGAAGATGCCCATGAAGTAGTTCAGTTATTGAAAACTTATCCTGGTTTGAATCAAACTTTATTGTGGATGATTTATCGCAAAACACCTATTGGTTTCAAGGTGTATAATAAATTAATGAACATCTAATAGTTTTTAAGTGAAAGACAAATAAAAGTTTAGACCAATAGCGGTATAAAGGTAGCTCCTTTACTAGACTGAGGATTGTCCTTAAGGAATACATTTAGTGCAGTTATACTGATTAATTTGCCTAAATTAGAGGTTTCTTATAAGAGATTAGATTGTGTAAAGTTGACCGGTAAAATGAGTATCAGGCTCTTATTGGAGGCTTTAGCGACTAAATCTCCCTCTCTTAACTTTTTTATTTTTAATTATGAATAAGATTTCTCAAGTTGAGTTATTTAAAACTCTTATTAAGCCTTTAGGAAGGAGTATAGAGGATCATCTTAAAGAAGAACCTGAGAAGCTTGTCGAATATTACATTTATCATTGGCTCCGATTTAAAGAAGCCTTTCCTGGAAAAAGTATTTTATCATTAATTGATACTGAAACAGTTTTTTTAATTGATTCTTTCCATTTTAGATTTAATAACCTTCGAGTTAAAATTCTCAATAAAAGAATTAAAGAATATAAAAGAAAATTGGCTTTTGAAGGTAAAAGGGCACAACAAGGTTATAAATTTTATTGCCGGTTAAAGGAAACTTTAATTGAAAAATATCCTGATTTAATTAAATGGTGGAATGTTATTCATGCTGCTCTTCTAAAAAAGAAGTATATTATATTTGATGGTTTTAATTTTTATACTTACCAATCATTAGGTGGTCTTTGCACTTTGTCAGCTAATTATGCTACATTATATTCATTGAAAACAATTAAAATTTATCAAAAATATAGATCAGATATAAGGAATCTTTATATTTTGAATATTAACCAAAAAACTTTTAAAGAACGATTTGAAATAAAAGGTCATCAAATTGATTTTATATCTGAAAAAGAACGAATTTTAGTTAAAAGAAAATGAATCACTCTACTCAACTTTTTATCTATGATAATTTTAAAGAAGTTTGGTTAGAATTATTTTTATTTGATATGGGAACTTCCGATCATACGGAATTTTTATCAAAAGTTTTATGCCATTATAATGACTGCCCAGAACTTTTAATCAAAAATGGGAATATTCATAGGTTAAGTCCGCATAAATTAGCTGCCGGCTCATGGGTTCCTTCTGATTTAAAAGATAATTCTGTTTCTTATTATTATAAAGATCGGGCTGATTCTTTAACCCTTCGAGCAGCATGGCGACCCAACATTTCGTATCAGCCTCCTCCAATTTTGTTTGGAAAAGCTTTTGTTTATAATTTTAACAATAACAAATATTGGGATATTGTTGATTCCAATAATTTTAAAGGAACAAATGGATATTTCTTTTCTTATCCTCATATAATTGCTGATTTTAGGGGCATTTTTAAGTTTCTTTCTAATTTTGCTGAAGTTAAAATAATAGTAGAAGGAATGGTCTTTAATTCTACTGAAGCAGCCTACCAAGCTCTTAAGACTGAAGATCTTGGTATTCGTGCTCAATTTATTGGATTACCTGCAAAAGAAGCTAGGAAATTAGGTCAAACTGTCCCCCTTCGAAAAGATTGGGATAGAATTAAAAATATAATCATGTGTACAGTTTGTGAAGAAAAATTCAAGCAAGAGCCATTTAAAACTCTATTAATGAGAACAGGAGAATCAATTCTTATTGAAAAAAATACCTGGGGTGATACTTATTTTGGAGTTTGTAATGGGGTTGGAGAAAATAATCTTGGAAAAGATTTAATGTCAATTCGAGGAAGGCTTCTCGAAGGCACCTTCTGAAAGTGAGATATAAAAAATAATAATTATATCGATATATTGTAAATAAAAATCCACAGACAGGTAAATATTATTTAAGTAAAATTTTAGATTTTACTCAAGCAGGAAAAAGTATATAGAGATCATCTTATTAAAAGTGATCGTATTATTAATACATTTTTAAAAATACGAAGATCCCACTCTTAGCCTATTAGTCCGTTGACTCGATAGTGATGAGTAAATATGTAGATCGAATATAGTGTTTCTTTGCTAGTCACAAAGAATTACCTAACTAACGACTTATCAGTTTAGTGGTTAGAGAGCGAGCTGGAACTGATTACCATTAGAACGATGGGTTAAGAAATAATCGTTTAGCTGATCGTATGCTGAAGCTATAGGAGTCCGGTACTTCTGAGAAAGTTGACGACAATACCGGTATAACGGGTATGGCCAGGACGGTTATGGGCATGCTTTGGGAGCATGATTAACAGAGTTCGACCCTCTGGTACCCGAGTTCATTGATAGAGAAACCTTTACGTGGTAATGAACACAAGTAATTCGGAAGGATGAAACTAATATCTCTAAGTCTTCTCATAAAAAAGACACAAACAGCAATTATTCTTAGTCATTTAAAAAATGAACGGTTCTGGGTTCGAATCCCGGGTATTCTTGAGAAGAGAATACTAGCTCAATTGGTAGAGATAAAGAAGGTGTCTTGCCAATGCCTTGTTAGTTTAGTGGTAAAACATTTGATTTCCACTCAAAAGTCATCGATTCGATTTCGATACAAGGTACCAACGGCTTTATAGTTTAATCAGTAAAACCCCGGATTTGTAACCCGGTAACATCGGAGCATAACCGATTGAAGCCTCCAACAAATAGAGTTGTAGTGTAATTGGCAACACAGGAGACTTTGACTCTCCTATTCTGGGATCGTACCCCAGCAACTCTTCCATTTATTTCTTAAACACCTTTGAGTTATAAGATTTATCTCATAATATTTTTATGAGTAATTTTGCAGTTTCAATTCCATCTTATCTTCATGTATCTCACGGGGATGAAGATATTATTAAAGATTCCCTTATAGGAGGGAAAATCATTGAATTTGACGGATCAATGTTTGATCTTATTCAAAAGGTAAAAAATATGCTGCTTATTAAAAATATTGAAACAGTTGTGTTTAACGATGAGCTTCATATTATTTGGGAAGAAGATAATAATGGCATTGAATATGACATTGAATTGAGTAAAGGAGAACCTTTTATTATAACTCTTGTCCTTTCTAACTTTTATAAAGAAGCTTCAATTAATGAGCTGGTTTAACAAAAACGAATATAAAACTTTTCTCAAACAAAGGCTTAAAGAAGAAAAGAAACGATTTAAAGTAGCTCTTGGTATTGAGAAAGAAAGAATTAAAAAATCTAATTGTCTCAAATATATTTTGGATCAAATTGATCTAAAAATAGATCGCTATATTAAAGAATTGCCTAAAACTGGCTATTTTATTATCGAGAATTATTCTTTACCGGAATATGTTATACGGCCTAAATTTTTATTCTTTACTCTTCAAAATGAAAGAGAGTATGATAAAGAAATGTTTGAAGAAATATTAAATGAAGTTATTTCTTTTTTAATTAAAAAAGATTATGAACTTATATCTCATTCAACTGCAATAGGCGGTTGTTTATTCCAAAAATCTTTTTATTATTCTTATTATCTAAAATATAATGTCTAATTACATTGTTAATAATGATACAGTTGATGTTCTTTCTGAAAACTGTATTACTATTTTAAAGAATCTCCCGGCTAAAATTTATACAATAAATGCAGGTCCTCAGGGACAAATATTCTTAAAAGAACATAATTTTATTTTCAACAATAAGAAGATTTATGGAGATTTGAATAATAAGGTTCAAAGGATTTTTAAAACTTATGAATCCAGGGATAAAAATCTCGGCGTGCTATTGTCCGGACTGAAAGGAACTGGAAAAAGCCTTTTGATTAAGCTTTGTATTGAAAGAGCTATTGAGGATAATATTCCTGTTATCCTTGTTAATCAGAAAATTAACCTGAATAAGTTTTCTGATTTTATTAAAAAGATTGACGAAAAAGTTGTTTGTATTTTTGATGAATTTGATAAATTCAGCTATGAAGATACAGATGATTGCGAAATGGATTCAGGAAAAGAAAACCAATTTGGATTGCTCGGTCTTTTGGACGGGATAAATGAAAATAAGAATCTTTATCTTTTTTCTTGTAATAATCTTTATAAGATTAATCAATTTTTCCTTTCCCGACCTGGCAGAATCTTTTATCATTTTAAATTTGATTCACTTTCTTCCGAAGTAATTCAAGAATATCTTAAAGATAATTTGAAAGTACAAATTGATACTAATATTTCTCAATTTATAAAAACTTCAAAATCTATTCTTAACTTTAGTTTTGATGTTCTTCAGGCTCTTACTGAAGAATGTAATCTTTACGAAACAACTCTAGATAAGATAATCAATGATATTAACATTGAATTTAGACCTTGCAATTATAGAATTAAAGTTATTTCCCAGGCAGGCAATAAGTTTGAATATATAACTAAAACCGATATTAGTCCTGAACCGATTAATTTGTTTACTATTAATCCGCTTCTAATTGCTAAACGGTTAAAAGGTTCTAATGATGACTATGAATGGAAACATATCGTATTTGGTCCGAATGATCTCATTGAAAATGGAATTGATCGTTTAGTATATAAAGTAGAGAAAGAAAATATTTTGCTTGAGTGTGTTCAAGCAACTAGTGTTGATAATAATATTGCAGACATCTTTAATATGAACAATAATTATCGTAATGCTTTCTAGGTACAATCCTAGAAAGCTATGAGCAGATCATATAGAAAAAATATACCGGACAAGTTTTGTTATAAACTTGACAGCAGAAAAGTATTTTGGATTTATAAAACTCGAAACAACATAAAATGGTATCGGGAATATAAGGCCAAGGATCAACCCAATATTCGTGCTAAATTTAGTCAAAGACCTATATGGGATGATAAAATTGCTGAAGGATTTATTAAAGAATATCCTGATAAAAAATTCCGCAATTCAATTAAATATCAAAACTCATATATTTGATTTGAGCACCTACAAAAAATAAGATAAAAAATATTATAAAATCATGAAAAACATTGCAATTCTTCTTACCGCTTCTGTAATTTGTTTGACAGCTTCTTGCTCTCAGCAACAGCAACAAACTGTTAATCAGCCTCCTGTAATTAAGGTTCAGAAAGGTAAGTAAATAATTCAGAATCCTGAGCAAGATTTTAAACTGCTCAGAAAATCGCAGCAGGAAAGTAAAGAGGTATTAGTAGCCTCAGATGTCTCATAAGCATCTCTTAAGCGGAGCATGTCCGCCCGCTGCAACCAGTTCATCATCGAAAAAGCCTTTACGCAGCAATGAGCATAAGTAGCCAAGAGCGAAACTAATTTTTCGAATGAAATATTCAAAAAAAAATCAATCCTGTGAAGGACGGATAATTGAATTAAAATTGTTTTGATGCAAAATAATAAATCAAATAACTAGTTTCGATTAGTTGTTTGATTTGAGGAAATAAAATAAAAATAAAGATTTCCTTAAATCAGATAATTAATTGAATACTAAAGTACCTCAATGGTAGAGGGGCGAGCTGCTAACTCGTTAGTTGCTTGTTTGAGTCAAACCTTTGGTGCTCAGTTAGTTATAAAGATTTTACAGACTCGTACAGCAAATTAAAATATTATTGGTATATAATAAAAAATGAGTCTAGTCATTGTAAGACACATACAGCAATAACCTATACAATGGATATTCTTGGTTCGATTCCAGGTATTAAGAGTAATTCTTAATAATTAATGTGTCTAGCGCATAAGCTACCGTGATGGAACTAGAAGACATTGCAAACTTAAAATTTGTTGCTTGTAAGAGCGTGCGGGTGCAAGTCCCGCCGGTAGTACCAAGTTTTTTTAAAGCGACAATCGATTTAAGCAGTAAGTCGTCCTGCATTCCAGTAGGAAGTTGTAAGTGCAAATCTTACTTGTCAGCTCCAATATTTCAAATCACCTTTAAAAATAAAGGTAAAAAATATAATAAAAATGTAACAAGTTGTTAAGTAATAACGAAAATACGAAAGGAAATATTATGCGAATTGGAACGATGCTTGACGTAAAAACGATTAAGAATCTGGAAGAAATTAAGAGTGAAAAATCGTTTGAGGAGCAGTATGATGAGGGTCTTCGTCGTCTCAATTTTAATCGGCAAAGGATGAATGAGTTTAAAACTCTCCGAGAATCGCGTAAGTTTCTTGTTCGTAAGAAATCCTGAGACTGGTAGGCCAGTTGCTATAAAAATTGGATTGTAAATGCCCAATACTCCAACAATTCTCTAATAAGAAGATTTAAATTCTTTGAAAGACTCAAACAGCAATCATTAAGCATTGTTCTTTTAAAACAAATCCGCTGAGTCTTGATATGTTGCCATAGTGAAGTGGTTTATCACAGCCGGCTTTCTACCGGCTATCTCGAGTTCGAATCTCGATGGCAATAGGAAACATACGGTAATATACCTCTACGTGGTTGTTTCCAGTAACAAAGATTTATCTTTGGCAAAAATATTATCAAGGTTAAAATCAAAATCTGGCGCCTCTCTTTACTAGAGTCTGGTAAATGATGCGTATAACCAGATGTTATATAAAGCAGGCAGGAATTACTTGATAACGATTCCCTGACTAAGGAGGTTATCATCGCCGACCTTAGGTGAAAGCTGCATTGATGATTACCGATCCCGAGGGTTACTAATATCGGAAGATAATTATTATAAAAATTATCAAAGGGTTTTGAGGACGCCCAACATTATGTTAAAGGTCTTATCAACCGCCTCTAATTTTTTCATAATAAAAAGAGTGATTCGTCTCTCCTGTTAAAGCTCAACAATACTTCACTGCAAGTATTGTTGAGCTTTTTTATTTCTGGTACAAAGCACCTTTTAATATTAAGAAATAACAAATAATATCAATATGAGTGAACTTTTTAAAGCAATGGCAGTAGAAAATAATAATACGGAAACTGAAAACGGTTGTCCGGCATATAAGTCTACTCTTGACAGTCTTCTTGATTTGTTTGCTTCTGGTGCATCTTGCCGCTCAGATTCTAAGCGTTTGAAATCTCTTGTTCGAAAGGCATATTCCGAAGATAAGCTTTTTTGTATTCGTATTCTTTTCTATTTTCGGGATATTCGAGGCAATGGTGGACAAGGCGAGAGAAATGTCTTTCGAGAAGGAATGAAGGAACTTATTGATATTGATCCTAAAACTATTTGTAAAGTTCTTCGTTTTATTCCTTTTTATGGACGTTGGGATGATTTGATTGCCCTTTATGGAATTGAAAGAAGCATTAGCAATCATATTGCTGAAATTATTAAATTTCAAATTAATGAAGATATTCAAAAGCTTGATAAAGACAAGCCTGATATTTCTCTTTGTGCGAAATGGCTTCCTTCTTGCAATACGTCTTCTAAACATACTAGGGCAATTGCAAATAAGATTCGTCGAGAAGTATTTGGAATGGATGAAAAATCTTATCGAAAAATGCTTTCTCGCCTTCGCAAGGCCATCAATATTATTGAATCTCATCTTTCTAAGAAAAAGTATGAATTTGATTATTCCCAGGTTCCGGGACAAGCTGCTTTGAAGTATCGAAAAGCATTTGCCCGGAATGATAATGACAGGTATACAGAATATCTTAATTCACTTGCAAAGGGTAAAGCCAAAGTAAATTCCAAGACTCTTTATCCTTATGAGATTGTACGAAAGGTTCGTGGTACTCATGATGACCAGGAATTGGCATTGATGGATCAAATGTGGAAAGCCCTTCCAAATTATTTTGGAAAGGACGATCATGCAAACTGGCTTGCAGTTGTCGATGTTTCCGGATCTATGACTTGCTATGAAGAGCTTCCAATGAACTGTTCTATTTCTCTCGGCCTTTATATTGCTGAACGCAATATGGGAGTATTTCAGAACAAGTTCATTACCTTTTCTTCTGAACCTTATCTGGTTGATTTGAATCCGGAATATAATATTAAGCAAAAGGTTAGTAATATTGAGAATAATCCTCGTCAAGGTCTAAGCACTAACCTTTATGCCGTATTTGAATTGGTTCTTAATACTGCAATCAAGCATCATATTCCTAAGGAAGAAATGCCCGAGGTAATTGTTGTTATTTCTGACATGCAGTTCGACCAGCAAAGATGGCCGGAACATGTAATGAATTCCATCAAGAAAATGTTCAGGAATTCAGAATATGAATGTCCCAAGCTTGTTTACTGGAATGTTGCTGCCGATTACAAGGCTAACCAGCCTGTCACTAAGAATGATGAAGGAGCAATTATTATTAACGGCTGCAAGCCCGGAATGTTTGAATTGATTCTTCAGGGCAAAAATCCTGAACAATTTATGGAGTCTGTTATTAATTCTGAACGTTATAAAGTAATCACCATTTAATATGACTTTAGAAGAAGAAATCAAAAGAGCAGAAAATAAGCTTTATTATGAACTTCCAAAAGAAGAAGCCAAGGCTATTATTGCCGAGGCTTCTAAACTTCCTAAACAAGGAAGGCTGGAAACTCTCCGCGAAGCTTATAGAGAATACACAGACAAAGAATTATGAGTTTTGCGGGTTGGATTACATTAATTACAACAGTTGTAATGACTGGAATTAGCGGAATGATTTTGTATGACCGCTACCAAAAGAAAAATGCTCCGGTAGTTATTATTACCGAGTTTAATGAACAAGGCCAGATTATCAATACTTTAGTCACCAAAAATTATAAAGTAAACGGCAATTATATTGAAGTAACTCCTTTAAATTCAAAAGAAACTTATATTCTTAAAGGTTCTGCGGAAATTATTCCGGTTAAAAATTAATATCATGGATTGTCTTTTTTCTAGAATTACAAATATTCATCCTCACCCTAATGCGGATAAGCTTGATTTGGGGCTAGTAAACAATTGGCCCGTTATTGTACCAAAGGGCAGTTTTATTGAAAATGAAATTGGATTGTTTATTTGTCCGGATGCAAAACTTCCCAATAATAAAGTTTGGGCTGAACCTTTTTTAAATTATACCGGAAAAGAAAATCGAGTTCGAACAGTTAAGCTTAGAGGAGAATATTCCAATGGTATTTTTGTAAAGCTTAAAGATTTGGCATCTGAATATAGTATTCATGATAAGGATCTAATGCTTGGTATAAAGCCTGAGCAAGTAGCAATTGACTTAGGTATCGGCCATTATAGCCCTCCTCCTCCTAATGATCTTGCGGTTGCTTTTCCTAATCTTCCCCTTAATCTTACAAAGACTGATGAAGAGAATTGGGAAAATATTCCTGAACATCAGCTTCTTTTAGGACAAAAAGCTCTTGTGACCCGAAAGATGGATGGTTGTTCTGCAACTTATATTTTAACTGCTGACGGAGAATTTTATTGTTGCGGAAGACGTTTTACTTATAAAAATGATTGTTTTAATCGATATACAAAAGTCGGACATGAAATTGTAAGGCCTGCTTTGGAAAAGTGGGTAAAGAAATATAATGAAACGATTATTGTTCGAGGAGAAATTACCGGGCATGGGGTTAATGGAAATAAAGTTAACAAAGATTCTAAAGGTCCTTTAAAGTTTAATCTTTTCAAAACAATACATCCCTCAAAAGATAATACAATTTGGAAATGGGGGTTATATGGAACTCAGGGCCATTTCTTGTGGTGCACTGAAGTTTTAGGTTTAGAATTGGAAACTGTTCCTATTCTGGGAGAAATGACTATAACTAAAGATCTCCTGCTTCAATTCCAACAAGCTCCAAAAGAAGATGGAGAAGGTGTTGTTATTGAGTTTGAAGACGGTACTCATTATAAGGCAAAGTCAATGGATTATTATTCCAATATTTGATACCTTTAGAATTTAAGTTAATCCTTAAAATTAAAATATAATGATTAAATTTTTTGTAACAAAGAACAATACAAATCAATTTATATTTGTAACATGTTCTTATGATAAGGAATTTGACGAGTTTTATCCTAATCAGTTGAACTTTGGAGCTCGGGCTTTTAACAAGCTTTATCTTGAAGAAAATCTTTATAATGATACTGTTATTCAGGTTATTCATCAGGAAACCAATGATATTATTGCTGAAGGATATGCTATCCAACTAATTGATGCTCTTCGTTTTAAGAAGTCTCATTTAGTTAAGTTTACCGATAATCGTTTTGGTTTGATGATTCCTTGCAAATATCTTAATAAAGAAAATCCTCCTTTGCCAAATATTAAAGTTGAAAATCTTGGTAAGATTATTACCTCAACCTATGTAGGTAAAGAAGTTAAAGTTCGTGTTGAACGATAAATATTAAAATAATATGAAAGAATGGGATATTGATAGAAATCGGGAACAATATGATGCGATTGATTCTCGTAATCCTGAGAATTGGGAAGATGCTCCACTTGACGAGGATATGCCAGTTTATATGGCCATTTATGAAAGTCCTCAACAATCAGATAAGCTCTTTATTCTTTTATACAATGAAGATGAAGATTGGGAGGTTGGGGATGTAATTGATAAAAATAATTTTCAATATGTTTTTGAACTTATCAACGATATTCTTCTTGCTAATTTAAGTATTGGACAATATCTTGAAGATTATGGTAATGAAGAACCTGGTATAATTTGGCCTAAAAAGAAACAAATTATTGTTAAAGCTGATAATAAAATGTTTTATAATAAGCCAATAACTCAAATTGGTAAAGAGTTTGTTCAGGCACTTTCTGACTATTTGATATGAACTATCGTGAGGCTAAAGACTCACCATTTTTCTAGGTTGTTTAATTATAAAAGGCATTCGATTAAGTTCGAATGCCTTTTTTATTTTAAAAATTATTTTAAGGAATTATTTTGTAATAAAGTAATTATATTATTAAAAATAATAAAACAATCTTAAAAATAAATTAAATGAAAAATAAAATAAGTTTTAGAAAGTTTGCCAAAAAATTAAATGGAAAAAAAGTAAAATATTGTGGTATTCCTCTTAATTTTGATTTCCTTAAACCTGTTGAAGTTTCTATTAAAATCAAAGAACAACCGGAATATGGTATTTTAATTACTCGCTTGTCTAATAATATTAAAATGTTTTATCGAGAAGAAGAATCTGAAGTCGAATATGACGAAGACCAAAAAAGATATATCTTGTATAATTTCAAAAAGAAACATTTCTTTTATCTAATTTAAGTTTCAGCACCTTCAAATAGCGAGGTAAGAAGTATGATAAAAATATCATGCAAATAAAAATTATCAACACCGAAACATTAAACTTTCAGATTGTTAATGTAAAATTTGGAACAATTGAAGATGTTCTCAATAAAGCAAAGGAAGATTATTTTTCGGATTTGAATATTGAGGACAATATTAAGCCTGTTAACAATCTTTTCAAACTTGGCAAATATCTTTGTGATATTGTTTATGTTGGTAAAATTGGAGGTCGAGCTACTTCAGGTCGGCAAACTCGAAATTGGGAGCCCGAGATTGAAAAACTAATGGAGTTCTATTCTCCGAATTGTACTGTTAAACAAATGTCCGTTCTTTCTGGAATTGAAGTTGGGAGGATTTATTATCTTCTCAAGATGAAGAATTTGGGATATAAGAAAGGTCAGCGTGGAAAACGAAAGTAGTATTACGGAATTAGTTCTGGAACCATCAAAGACATATCATATTGGGGATGGTAATGGTTTCAGAATTTATCTCCAGGCAGTCCATTTTGAAAAAAAAGATTATTCTATCCGAGTAATCATCGGAGGAGAAGATTTTCATTCCAAATTTATCAAACGAGGATATATTTGGGATATTCAACAAGGACTGAATAAAGAAGATTTTATTTTTAAGACTCTTCAAGAAGCAGAAACAAAATTAGAAGAACTGGCAACACTTAACAACTGGATAGGATATTATTAAATGACTTTTTTATTGAACTATATGAGGCTCTTAAACCAGTTTTGGTTGGCCCTGCAATTCTTTTGGTTCTTTGCTTAATGGCATGGGGATCTAAGTGGATTTTAGAAAATCCAGATAAATTTTAATATGATAAAATCCTGGCTTACCGGTTTTGGAATTGGTTTTATCATTCTTTTAACAATCAATTATATCAAATATCATGGCTGATCCTGAATCATTTGAAGGTTTTATGCAAGCTTTGGGTGTAGCAATTGTTATACTTTTTATTGTGGGCATTTATCAACTTTATCAAGTACTTTTTGGTTAAATGAAACAATGGCAAGCAAATATAATTGCTTTTATAATCGCACTCATAATTGGAATAATTTTTACTTATTTCCAATTGTTAAAACACCTTTGAGAAAATAGAACGCAAATAACATAAAATTATGTTGAATGACAGTATTGAGCCAACTCCTAGAAGCATGAAAACTTCAGGCATCTGGAGTAAAGAGGGAAAGACAAAAGGCGGTAAAGCAACCCATTGGTCATTCCTCTCTAAGAAAGAACGTATTAGTATGCCTAAACATTGGGTTTCTAAAAAGGACGAATACGTTAAAGCAGTTTATAAAAATCTTAACAACATACACTAAAATCAAAATATGCTAGAGACAAACCAAAAATTCCGGACTATTATTGTAGAAAGACGAACCAAAGCGGGTAAATGGGTATTCCATTCTAAAGTTATTCAAGAAAATCCCTTTACTGAAAAAGATATTAAACATCTTGCTTCAAGTTATAAAAATCAATTTCGCCATTCTAATTTTAGATTTGTTACCCTAAAAGGTGCACAAATTATTAATTTTGATCGGTATTCTTGCGGTTTTCTTTATTATTGTGAACGAGCAAATCTTATTTCAATCGAAGATAAATCTTCAGGCGAAATAATTATGTTTTCTCCGAATAATTATAAGTTTCTTGATATGAATCATCTTTATGGTCTTATTAAGACTAATGGATATATTAAAAGCTTTATTAAGTTTGATAAGGATGAAAAAGATGGTTATATTAACTGTGGAAAAGTTACTTTCAATAATGGGGTAACTGCAACGGCAGCATTTTATAGATAAGCAAATATATGCAAAGATATTTTTTGAAAGAATATTTTTCAGCTTCCGACCGAAGTCTTAAAAATATCGTATTCGAAAAGATCGGATATGATGGATATTTAGAGTTAGTTCGGGAAAGCCTTGAAATTATTAAAAATGCTCTTGAACGAACTTTACTTCAAGAACTCATAGATGAAGAAGAAATTCAAGCTTTATCTGAAATGCGAGATTCTTTTATTAAGACTTTAAATGGTCTTCAGCCTAAGCGGGAGTTTTCTTATCAGGAAAATATGATTTATATTGAACATTGTAAAGTTATTTCTGAAAGTATCTTAAAATCTTGTCCAAAACCTGAAAGGAATTATCGAAACAGAGTTACTCAACTCAAAGCAGAATGGAGACAGAGGCTTCCATTGGCTCAATATGTACGTGCTTTTGTATTCAGTCCATCTGATGGTACTACCGTTTCTGAGATTTGAGTTTGAGCTCATTTATACTTGCTTCAAGTATATGAGAGATGCTCCAAGATTTAGAGATAAACTTGCTCTAATTATTATATCCTTCGGAATATTGATTTATACTCCTCTTGCAATTTGCTTTGATATAGTATTTTTTATTCCGATGTTATTTTGTAACCCTCAAAAATATCAAAAAGAAATTTTGAACACCTTTAAACAATAAGTTAAATCTTATTATAAAATTGTAAATCACATTAAGTGGTTAATTAAAAAACAAAACAAACTAAAATAGAAAGAAAAACATACAATGGCTAAAGACATTAAGAACGTAGACCTGAATGCTCATCTGACCAATGGAACCGTTATTCGCATTCGTGCAAGTGTTCCTGCTCGTGATTATGCCGGTATTCAGTCGAAGGCTTGCACGACTAAGACGAATCTGACCAATAAGGTTCTACTTGGCAAGACTACTCCTGAAGAGGCTCAGGCTACTTGGGACGAAAAGATTGTTGAACCTTGGCATCAGATGGTTGTTGAACCGCTAAAGGATTCTCTTCCTGAAAGCATTCTTAACGAAATTACGAGTTTCGAACCTGCAGCTGAAATGCTGAACTTTGAAGTTCCGACTCAGAGTATTCAGTAAGCAATTGATTTAACTTGAGTATTATAAAGCTCGGATGGACTTTTATCCATCCGAGCTTTTATTATTTTTATATCAGGCACCATCCTCAAATAAGGAAAACTATAAAATGAAGTTATGCTTCTGATAAATTTGAATACATCAACTCTTGAAACATTTCTTCAGGAACATCCTGATGCTATATTTTCGGTAAGCCCCTTTTTTCTTAAACTTTTCTTTTATTCTAAAAAATACAAAAGAATCTTTGCTTTAAAGTCTAGTGTTGAGGATAATGATGATATATTCAATTTCTTAAAAAAGAATGCAGAGCAACATTTATTTTCTATTAAGTCTTTAGCTCAAAATTTTTATAAAACAGGGATAGATCCGAATCGCTCTCCTATAATTGAAAATTTTTTGGACAAGGTTTCTTTTGGTATGACGCCGAATGAGTTTATAAACAAGAGTATTTTAACTCTTGAACATTATAATCGCGGAGAAGTTCCTTATCCTAATAAGATTTATTTCTGGAATTATAACAATCAGGTCTTAAAAAGTCAGCTTCAAAATCCTTTTTCAGGAGATTACTGTCCTAAGAGTATTAAAAGGGATATTCTCAATAGACGTAAAATGATCGATATTGTTAGTGAAGATAACCATTTCAAACGAGGGTTTTTTGTTGAATGGATTACTAAAGAAGTTGAAAAACTATGTAGTAATGATTTTGCAATTATTGACTAAACACCTTAAATTATAAAGAGTAAAGCTATATTAAAGGTATTATGAGAATATTAATTGAGGGTAAAAAAACTTTGTACGGTGTTATCAATGAAAAAACCTTGAGTAAAGAACAACTCCTTTTAGGAGCAACTGAAACTTTTATGTTGAATGAAGGCAACTATGTTTCTCTTTGGTGCCAGAATCCTGAAATAGATCTTTATTCGATTGCCGGACATTATCAAGGAGATTTCTTTTGGATTCAATATACCTATTTGACACATGCTCGAAAACTCTATAAAAAGGTTCAAACTATTATTAAACGCCAAAAGAAAACAATTGAGGATATATTAAAACTTGATGAATGCTACAATTTTCATAAAGAAATCTCCTGAGTTAAATCAAATATTGTTTCAAACATCAAATATTGATGAAGTTAGGCAATATTTGAGTGAAAATCAATCTAATGATCTTTTTATTCGAATAGAAGATAATCAATATGTTGACGTCTTTTCAGGAAAAATATTGAAAAGTACAAAATACTATCAAATAATAAGATTATAAAGATAATAAAAAATATATTTTCCTAAAGGCTTATGTTGACTACTAATATTACTTGTGCGGATGAATTCGGAAGATTTCTGAATATCATGGATGATTATTCATGGGAAGCTATTAACGCTTTGTATAATTTCTTTGAGGAATTGGCTGAAACGCAAGAAGGCAATTTTTGCGTAACTCGGGATGACGTAATTTTTCAATGGACCGAATATGATTCTATCGAAGACTTAAATGTCGACGAGTTTAAATCTCTTAAAGACCTTGAAAATGCCGGATATTATGTCCTTAGGCTCGATAATGGAAAATTTGTGACCGATTACCAGTAAAGTTTAAGGAAAAGAATACTATAAAAATATGAACAATCTAATTGAATCAATTTGCGAAGATAATCAAGTTCGTTATACACGATTGAATTAGAACTTTTTGAGAATCTCTATACGACTATTCTTTGATTATGCTCTGGAGGCCTACAAATGATTGCTTGTTCAGGTTTTTGACAATTCCGTATTGTTCTATACGGAAATATACCTGGGATATGTCAAGTTATGAAGACTATTGGTCATATCCATTGAAAGGCAATTTTTGGGATGCAGGCAGTACTTTTCATAATCCAAAATACGGAGTAAACATCGGGCATTATCATTGCACTCAGGTTCTCAACAGGAATCCTTGGGAAGAATTCGAGGAAGAATGGGGAAAGTTCAGGACGGAATATGATCCGCTCAAGCTTATTAAACATACAGATGAATTATATTTCTTTAATACAAGGGAAGAGCATTCTCCGATTTTGTTTCTTCGCCCGGACTTAAAGGAGAAATGGCATTTCAGGCATTCTGTTTATAGCGTGCTCGAAGATAAAGAGCTTCTTGACGAATATGAAGAGTTTTGCCATAACTTCTTTTTAAAGTACCTTTACTATGACCCTCGAAGGCAGGACGATAAAGTTTGGGATAGTTACGCTATGCAAAGGAGGTTTTATTTCTGGGATTTTCTAATGAAAGAGTACACCAGGCAGTCCGGACGAAACAGTTATGACGTTAAGCACATCTGGCGGCCGTTTAAGCCGTTTAACGTTCGCTTTGTTGAAGACTGGAAAAAAGGGTCTTTCTTAAGTTATAAAGAAAAATATATAGTGAGCTCGGTAAAATTAAAGTTTGTTAATGAATTTATTCCGGAAGAAGCACCAGAAAATAGTGAGAAAAGAAATATTATAAAAGTATGAAAATTACCATAAATCTTACTTCAGCTGATAATGTTAAAGTTTTAGGCAATTTTATATCAAAACTTGATTCAAAATATCTTGATAAAGTGACGACTATTGATTGTAGGCGATTTTAATTGCGACTTAGTTAAAAAATACCTGAACCTTGCGTAATAAACTTAACGAACACCATAAAATAATGAAGCTTGAAATAAAAGTTAACAACATTTCTCAAATCAAACAAATCAGTAAATGTTTACCTAAAGATTTATTAAGTAACGCCGTACTAAATGGGGAGCCTCTTTTGGATTATCTCCGGAATATTTTAATATTTTCTGGAAAAAAGAAAATATCTCCAATTAAATGCCTTAATAAAATGTTCATACTCAATAAAATAAATGTTGGGCAAATTTTAGACTCAAAAGAACGGATTTTAGCCGATTTGGAATATAGTAAAAATGAGGTTCCATTTGAAATTTGGCTTGATAAAGTTAAGCTCGCTTCTTTTTCTGATTATTATGCAGCTCTGGTTTTTCTAAAAAATCTGAATCCGGATTCGCTAAACCATGTTGATTTAGTTTTTTGTACTAAACGAGTTCGCGTGACTAAACTGATGAATTTTGACCCCGAATGGTTCATTGTATATACCGACGATGAAGGCTGTATCAAGGCTTCAATATTTTCAGCCGAATCGTTAGATGACATTATTTCCGCAGATTGGGAAGGTGAAAATATATCCGTTTGGAATTTGAGAAGAAATATATTCGTGGGAAACTTTAACGAAGAAATTCGAAAATATTGGATGAACACCTTAGATTGCTGAGGTTTAATTTATAATAAAAATATGATTGAACTTAGTGCTTCTTCTGAAAATGCTTTCAAATTATATAACTTTTTGAATAAAGGGGAAAGAAAACATATCAAAGTAAATGGTATTTTACTCGATAAAATTAAAGAAAAATATTTGCGTTTTTATCTGAATAATATTTGCGGACGGACAAGTCTTTATTTTGATGAAACAATGTTCAGGAATATTAAACCGGACGAACAATGGATTATAATGAATGAAAACGACAAATGTCTTGGATATATTCAGAACATTCCTGAGTATAATACAAAATATTATATTTTTATCGAAAAAAAGCTCCTTTTAACCGTTAATCTTTGGCCCGAGGTTGAAAAATTTATTAGCCGCTTGGATAAAAGTATTATGGATAGCGTAAGAATAAGTCATCATCCGAATTGGAACGGAATATGTTGGAATAGTATTAAGGATGAAAAATGCTATATGCTTATATATGACGATGATGAAATTTTATTCAAATCCGAAGGTAGTTCCATTCCGTTCAGAAGCGACGAGTATTGGAATGAAGTAAAGGTGGTTGATTTTAAAAACAATCTGAAACAAATTGCGAAACTTAAACGAGAAATTAACGAGTATTGTACAAAATAGGCAAAAGACAGTTAATTGTATATAAACTGATTGAATTAAATCGTTAATATTTGAAAAAATCCCGGCTTAAATTAATTTAAGCCGGGATTTTTTTACATTTATGAGTGGAAATGTATAACATATTGTGAAATAAAAAGTAAGAAAAAGTGGTATAAAGCGGATGTCCGTGATAAAGACTTCAGGGATTTGGCAGATTCTATAAGGATATAATGAGTTGACAAATAATAAAATGATGATTTTTATAATAAAAAATGCGTTTTAAGGTATCGTTATTGTTTCCGGAAGTCCCTCCTTATGTAATGTATTACTTTCAAATATAAGGAGCATATAAAAGATCGTCGATGTTTCCGGATGATGCGAAACAGGTGAAGGAGATGACAAATATTCCGATTAGATGCTTAAATCATTTCAAGATCTATTTTAATCCATCCAATTCAGAAAGAATTCATCTAATTCAGAATGATTCTATTCAATTCAGAGAGAGTTCACCTATTCTATATTCATTCTATCTATCCAGAAATGATTCCATTCGCATCAGATTCACTCCATTCAATTCAAAGAAAGTTCATCCATATTACATTCATTCCGGTCAAATAAGAGAAAATTCAATTTAATCAGAGAAAGTCCGGTCAAATGACATCTGCTCCATACATCGAAGGAATGATCGAATTTTGTTTCAACTTATTATAATTCAATACATTTTTGATCAAATTCCATTATATTAAAGCAAATAAAAAACCCCTCCGACTGATTTAGCTCAGTCGGAGGGGTTTTCGTTATAGTCTATTTGATTTAATTCTTCTTAGTTACAACCAGTTCCTCACCTGCAGGGCGTTCTTCCATATTCAATTCAAAGTAAGCTTGATATACTTCTTCTCCCTTCTGGAAGGTCATCAACGTATTAGCTTCAGTATACCTGAGGGGAATATCTCCAAATGCCTCCTGCAGAGCAGGTTTCACAAGTTCTTCATACTTAGATGTAATCTTCCCGATGAGTTCTTCAACCTTGTCCATTTCACCCTTGACACAAGCCAGTTCAATTGCCGGAGCTTGCTTGGTCTTGACCGATTGAAGCGATTGATAACCGGACTTGTCTACAGGAATGATGATTACAAACGGATTGCCGTCGTTAATGCTGACTTTAACTTCAGTATTCTTCTTATCTGCTGCTGCTTTCATATTATTATATTATTTGTGGTTTGTGTTTTATTTGTTGATTGCCAACACTTTTATAATAACTGAATCCACATTTTCATCAGGTGCTAACCTTAATTGCTGATATAAAAAATGTTTCATCTTTTATTATATTGTTGACTTATCATATTGTTCCTTTTAACATTGATTGTTATCAGGTACACTTTTATAATAACAACTTACATAACCTTTGGAGGTGTATTTTTATTACAATCAATCACCTGCCTTAATATAGGCCTGACATACAATTTTAATTGTATGATACTGTATAATTCAGGCTCAAATCACCTATATCTATTGAGGCTTGGAATATAATCCGCCAGAAATGGAGCACCATTGATTATCAAGGTATTATATTTAATTTTCCCTAGGTTTACCACTTTTGAATAATCACCTGTATTTACCAAGGCTTATTGTATAATTTTAATTGTATGTCAGTATACAATTCTTATTATATGAGAACAATTTTTACAGTAATTCAGTTTTAATTATTGTTTATACTAAAAAAGTACTGATTGCACCAATTATGGTATAGTTTTGATTCATTAAGAAGAAGACAATTCAGTTTGATTTTTATCTGAAAAGTCCGTTTGCCCTATATCAACAAACTTGATTTGAAAAATGTCGATTTATACTTTATTGACTTAAAATCAATAAGTTATATAAGACTATCATATTTTGGGCTATTTTTTTAAGCAGTTAATTTCTTTATATTGTAAAAAGTACCTCAAACGGTATATTCACCCGATAGGATCAAGATATAATATATTATAAAAGTATGAATAACAGTTACCAACTGAAAATGCAATTAGGTCAAAGCCAATATATTATTAAAATAACTGATTCATTTTTTAATGGTGAATTAAAGGAACTGTTTATTGATATTTGTAGAATGATAGAAAATATTGATAAGGTATCAGGTCCTGGCTTAAGCTATATCGCAAGTAAGGCTGAACTTGCGATTTATATTCAAAATCCTTTTTATTCAAGAAAAATAAGCATAGGCAAAAGACAATATAAATCATTGTTTTCTTTCAGAACAGATATCTGCAAATCATTTATAGATTATATTATGAGGAATAAACTTGTTTCTGAACATTTAATTTATGTTTATAATTCAATTGAACAAGTCAGAAGGTTTGAACCGATTATATATACAGTCAGCAGATTATAATACAATATACAGTATACTAAGATAAAAGCACAGATTGGAGGAAGTTTTATTTTCCTCCAATCTGTGCTTTTATTATAACTTATTAAAAATAAATCAATAAAGCGCAAATCAATATTTTTCAAATCAAGTTTGTTGATATAGGGCAAACGGACTTTTAAGAATAGTTTTTCTCTATAAAGAATAAGAAACAATATACAATATACAGTATACTGTATATTAAATTTTATTATCGGTAATCACCCTAATAGTTTAAGATTTCCTTTATAATAAGAATACACATGAGTAAAGCTAAAAATCAAGAAACGACTGTTGAAACTAAGAATACCGAAGTTAAAGTAAACCTGAATGGGCAGGAAGTCATCCTTATCATTCCAGTAGCTAAATCGGGTTATCAAGGCCTTCAGTCAACCAAGTCCAAGAATAAAGATAAGATCACTTTGCATTTTGAAAGAAATGAGGTTGAGAAAGGAGAAGAAGAAATTAAGAAAATCTCTCAGAAGTATCTTGAACTGGTTAAACCGTTTCTTACTAATCTGTTTAAGGGATTTGAAGGATCTATCTCTTTCACTGAAGCCAATACCCTCATGGTCTTCGACTGCGGTTCTCATGGAGAAAGGAAGGTTACTTTCAACCTGGCAGAAGAAGACTCAAAGGAAGAAATGTCCTTGAGTATTGTCGGATAATGAATTAATTCAAGGGTTCCTAAGATTTGAAAGACAATCTCAGGAACCTTTTTTTATACAAAATATTTCGAGAATATTTATAAAAAATATCCTAAAAGAATTTGTAAGAATATAAGTCTTAAGTTGAGTATAAGACTAAGAAATCTTATTTTTATATTCTAAAAAAGTTATTATAAGAATTCCTCAGAATATACCGGTGTTGTTCTGATGTAATATCACCTTGTTGATCATCACCTTTGATGATTTAATTATCGTTAAAGTCACCTTAACTGTTTAAGATCAGTTGTACAATAATATTATGAAGATGCTCAAATACATTCTTACTATTCCTACCTTGGCACTTTCTTGTGATTACTTCTTAATGGAAGATATTGAAAGGGGAATTGGTTTAGGAATAGTAACTCTTCTTATTACTTTTCTATGTTTAGCTCTTAACCAAGAAGAGAAAAAAGAAAAGGACATTTACAGTTTATAAGATGATAGCCACCTTTGATAGCTTTTATCAAAGCCACCTTTGATAGCTTTTATCAAAGCCACCTTTGATAGCTTTTATCAAAGCCACCTT